>Ga0196976_1000021_pt1 | contig 127009 bp, 127 predicted proteins | sample S3v_513CmetaG_FD_148644 | JGI IMG/M metagenome (GOLD analysis project Ga0196976, IMG submission 148644) | Soil microbial communities from Anza Borrego desert, Southern California, United States - S3+v_5-13C | ecosystem: Environmental > Terrestrial > Soil > Desert | place: USA: California...
CCGTAGCTGGTGGTGTTAAGGCTGCTACCGTTAAGCAAGTCAAGGACGCTGGTGCTGACATCATCGTTGCTGGCGCTGCTATCTACGGTGCTGCTGATCCTGCTGCTTCTGCTGCCGAGATCACCGGTCTGGCACACTAAGTGATTTAAATTCCAGGGATACAACCCACAAGGAATTTAATGCAGTCACGAAAAATCCCGACCCAGCAATGTGTCGGGATTTTTTTTAACCACAAATGTTTTCAGTCAAGAGGAATGAAAAATGGACCATCAACAATTTATACTGGACAAGCTGACCGGCATCCTGAATGTGACCGACAAGAGCAAGGGGGCTGAACTACTGAAGCTGGTGGAGGAAGCCGGCCGTACTTTTATCGGCGGCGCCGGCCGTTCGCTGCTGGTTTCCCGTTTCTTCGCGATGCGTCTGGTGCATGCTGGCTACAACGTCAGCATGATAGGTGAGGTCGTAACCCCGGCTATCAAGGCTGGCGACTTGCTGATTCTGGTTTCAGGCTCTGGCGGCACGGAAACTTTGCTTCCATTCGTCAAGAAGGCGAAGTCCCTGGGCGCCAAGCTGGCTGTTATCTCGATGAAGAAGACCTCGCCTATGGCTGATGCTGCTGATCTGGTTATTCAGGTTGGTCAGGATGATAGCTTCCCGCTTACCAAGGGTATGCCGATGGGCTCGCAATTCGAGTTGTCCACGCTGATTTTCCTGGAAGGTGTCATTTCTGAACTCATCCACGCCAAGAATTTGACCGAAGAAGGTATGCGGGCAATTCACGCCAATCTGGAATAACCAGGGGCAGGTGTGAAAAAAGAGCGACGGGCAACCCTCGCTCTTTTTATTTCAGCCAATCCCCGCTATAGCTGTTCAAGCGGGATATTCAGTGCTTGGTCGACATCAGCTGATGTGATGCTGCCATTATGCAAGGCAGTAGCCACCAGAACGCCGGCAACTCCTATTTCCTTGAGGCTGGCCATATCAATGGAGTTTCGTATCCCGCCGGCTGCATAAACTTTGGTCACTGACTTCTTCACACGCCCGACTGCATCCAATGCCATTTCCAGTTTGTGCAAATCGGGACCAAGCTCGCTGCCTACGTGGGGCAGAGACATCACAATGACTTTATCAGGCCACACTTCGGGTGATGCAAGCAGGCCGTCAGGCCCGATATAGCCGTCGGCATTGAAGTCCAGGGAAAGAATGATTTGCCCCAGACTATTTGTCCTCAAATCCAGGTAATGATCCAGGTTTTCCATGCTTTCGCTGCCCAGTACGCAAGAAATGCCCGCCGTATGCCAAGCTGCCATTTCTTCTGTATGGGTAAACCCGGCGTCCAGCCAAATGTTCATCTGCGGGTACAAAGACCTGATTTGCCGGATGATGGCAGCGTTATCACCCTGATGCTGGATGGCATTGAGGTCGGCAATGTAGAGCTGGGTGAACGGGTATAATTCAAGCAACGCCTGCACGATGTCGAGCGGGTTATTGCCGGCGCATAATGATGATTTGATCGGCAGATAATCGCTGCGCTGCCCGCGCTGGGCATGTACAACATTGCCATTGAGCAAGTCGATCACCGGGATGATTTCCACTTCTGGCTGACTTTCCTGGATTCGAATATTGAAGATTTTTGTCTGCGAATACATCACAGGCGGTGGATTATACCGTGAGGACCTGCCCACCTCGCTGGCCCAAGAAGGCAGCCTCATGCGGGACGCCGTTCTACAGGATTTGAACCAGCTGTTGGGCATCTCCACACTGTGTACTTACGATTCTCGGCTGCCCAAACCGCCTCATGCCCATCAGGCAGTCATGGCGGGGCATGACGTATGGGCATTATGGAAACAATGTATCGCAGAAGCAGATGCCGTACTCCCCATCGCGCCTGAAACTGGAAATGTCCTACTGGCGCTGACGGATGCCATCCAGGCACGCGACAAAACCCTGATTGGATGCAGCGCCGAAGGCGTGGCACTTGCCAGCAGCAAGCTGGCAACATACAGCGTATTGCAGTCTGCCGGAGTAGATGCCGTCTCGACTTACGAAACCGCCAGCTTTCCGGCGCATCAATTCGAGCGCTGTGTAGTCAAGCCGGATGACGGAGCGGGTTGCAGCGATGCCCAGGTGTTATCTCGTGACGAATTCAATGAATGGTGTATAAACCACAAGGCCGGATATGTAGCGCAGCCATACCTTGAAGGTGTGCCGGCCAGTCTCTCCATGTTGTGCAATCAGGGTCAGGCCTGGCTGCTGAGCTGCAACCGGCAAAAGGTAACTGTAGTTTCGTCAGGTGCATTCGTTTACCAAGGCAGCGTGCTCAACGGGGTAGGGGAATGCTGGCATGAGTTTGCACAACTGGCCAAGGCCGTTGCACAGGCCATACCCAGCCTGACGGGTTATATCGGCGTTGATGTCATCATCCATAAAAACGGTATATCCGTGCTCGAAATCAATCCGCGACTAACGACTTCTTATGTAAGTTTACACAAGGCCATGGGTTGCAACCCAGCTGAACTGCTGCTGGACCTGCTCTATAATTCGCGCTTTTCCTCGCAAGCGTTTCATATGCCAGCCATCCAGCGCAATATCGTCGACGTCAGCCTAGATGCCTAATACAGTCCTTGGCTGGGATATTGGCGGCGCTCATCTCAAGGCCGTGCTTATCGATGAGAATGGCAAGGCATTGCATGCATGGCAACTCGCGACCCCTTTGTGGCAAGGACTTGGCAAGTTGACCACTGCAATGGATGCTATCTGTAATGAGCTTGGCACAGCGCCGGACATGCACGCGGTCACCATGACAGGTGAGCTGGCTGACATTTTTGCTGACCGTAAATCCGGTGTTCAGCAAATTTCACGGGCAGTAGATGCCAAACTGGATAGCCCCAGGTTTTATGCGGGTCCCAAGGGATTTGTCGGACTTGACGGCGTTCTTCATCATTCTATGCAGATTGCCTCAGCAAACTGGTATGCCAGCGCCGCATATATCGCACAGCAGGTTCCCGGTGGTCTTTTCATCGATATGGGCAGTACGACTTGCGACTTGATACCTCTCTATGACGGCAGAGTCTGCAACCGGGGTTACAGTGATGCTGAACGCATGCAACATGAGGAGCTGGTATATACCGGTGTGGTGAGAACGCCGCTGATGGCGCTTGCCAGCCACATCGCATTTGATGGCCGGCAGTACCCGCTGGCTGCAGAGCATTTTGCCACCACAGCCGATGTTTATCGCCTGACGGCAGAGCTGGATGAAAGCCACGATCTGGCTGATACGGCAGACGGCAAGGGCAAAACGATGGAAGACAGCGCACGCCGGCTTGCCAGGATGCTATGCCACGATGTTGCCGAGGCTTCCATTGAGCAGTGGATAAAGCTGGCATACGCCTTCAGGCAATGCCAGCTGGACAGGCTGATGGCTGCGGCGAATTCGCAATACGCGGCACATGTGCCGTACCTGGATGGACCCATCATAGGCGCCGGGGCGGGCAGCTTTCTGGTGGATAGCCTGGCTAAACATACAGGGCGTGAATACAGGGCGGTCGCGGATTTCATCACGACAAAAACAACGGACTCAGCACATGGCGCAGCGGTGTGCTTTCCTGCATACGCGGTGGCACAGCTCGCACTAGGCAACGCCGGATGAGCCAGCTCAAGCATCAACTGCCTTACAGTCGTGATAGCGCCAATTTGTTCGCGCATATCGCACATGACCCGTGGTCGATTTATCTGGATAGCGGCCAGCCCGTAAGTCAATACGGCCGCTACGACATCATGACCGCCGCTCCCTTTGCCACCTTGATGACTGACGGTGATTGCACGCAAATTACCGATGGGGAGGGTATGCGTAAATCACCTGAAGATCCCTTTCTGCTCTTGCAGGCATATCTTTCAAATTTCGCCATACCCGCTAGCCAGTTCCCGTTCAGCGGCGGCGCCATGGGTTATTTCAGCTATGACCTGGGCAGACGGCTGGAGCGACTGCCGGATTGGGCCGAGGATGCAGAGAACATTCCGCAGATGATGGTCGGGCTTTATGACTGGGCGGCGGTCGTCGATCACCATAAGAAAGAATCGTGGCTGGTATCAAACGCGGTTCATGAAAAGACCCGCGAAAACTGGCCATCGTTATGCGCCATTTTCGAACAGCCCGTACCGCAGGTCGGCGATTTTGCAGTGACGTCTCAAGTTGCAAGCAATATGGATAAGGTTGGGTATGCAACAGCATTCGAGAAAATAAAGGACTATATTCACGACGGTGATTGTTATCAGGTGAATTTTGCACAGCGATTTTCAGCACTGGCCGAGGGCGATGTGTGGAAAGCTTATTTGCAGTTGCGCAAGCTTTCACCGGCGCCGTTCTCGGCTTATATGAATCTGCCTGGATTGCAGGTGTTGTCGGCATCGCCAGAGCGTTTTTTGCAGACAAGAGACGGCATGGTGGAGACTCGACCGATCAAGGGTACACGGCCGCGTTCTTCGGACCCGATCGAGGATGCAGCCAATAAGGCCGAGCTGGCAGCCAGCCTCAAGGACCGTGCCGAAAATCTGATGATTGTCGATCTGTTGCGCAATGACATTGGCAAGAGTTGTGTGCCCGGTGCAGTCAAGGTGGAAAGATTGTTTGAGCTGGAGAGCTTTGCCAACGTGCATCATCTGGTAAGTACCGTGACGGGTGAACTGGCGCCGGACAAGTCGGCGCTCGATTTGTTGCGTGGCTGTTTTCCTGGTGGATCGGTGACAGGCGCGCCCAAGCTGCGTGCCATGGAAATTATTGAAGAGCTGGAGCCGCATCGCCGTGGCATTTATTGCGGGGCAATAGGCTATATAGGCTTTGATGGCAATATGGATACCAATATTGCCATACGTACCGGCGTGTTTTCCGGGGGGGAATTCCGCTTCTGGGCGGGCGGGGGAATCGTGGCCGATTCCGAGCTTCAAAAGGAGTATCGTGAAACCTGGGATAAGGCTTCCTCAATGTTGCAGTTGATGCAGATCTTCGGTGCGAAACGGAGCAAAACCGATGTGGGTTATTAAACTGGGTGGCAGTCTGCTGGGGTCACCCGAACTGAAATCTTGGCTGGAGATTGTCAATCGCCATGGCGACGGCAAGGTGGTGATTGTGCCAGGAGGCGGCATATTCGCCGATGCCGTACGCAAGGCCCAGCAACTAAGCGGCGCGGGTGACAAGGTAGCGCATCACATGGCCGTGCAGGCAATGGACCAATATGGCGTACTCATGGCCGGACTCAACCGTGGGCTGGCCACCGCCGCCAGCGAACTTGAGATCGCAGAGCGCGGCTGGCAGCATCGTGGCATTGTCTGGCTGCCAAGCAAGATGGTATGCGCCGACGAGGATATCCCTGCGAGCTGGGATGTGACCTCCGACAGCCTTGCTGCCTGGCTTGCGCATACGATTGGGGCCAAGCACCTTATTCTGGTGAAATCCGTGCCCCCATCGCCTACCTGCAATACCTTCCAATCGTTGATGAGCGAGGGAGTAGTGGATGGATGTTTTGCTGAATTTGCTGCGCAACGTGCATTCAATACCTGGGTGCTGGGCAAAGGAGGCCACATTTTATTCGAGGATGGCATGTCTGTAGACCGCCTTACCCAAGCCTGCATGCCCGTTAATCAAACGAATACTCCGGAGGTGCTCGATGAGCCAGCAAGATACCCAGCCCATTTATAACGATGAAGAAGTTGTCGCAAGATTGCAGCAGGAATTGCCGCACTGGTACCTGGAAGACGGCTGGATCCGACGCAAGTACAAGACAAGCGGATGGAAAAGCACGCTGATGGTGGTCAACACGGTGGGCCACCTGGCGGAAGCGGCCTGGCATCACCCTGATCTGACCGTGTCTTATGCTTTTGTTATCGTCAAACTAACGACCCATAGCGCGCGCGGCATTACCGACAAGGATTTTGCGCTGGCGAAAAAGATCGAGGATGTGATCCAGTGGCAGCCTGGCAGGGAAGAGGGCGCATTGGAAGGCACACCTAACGAGGACGTGCGCTTCAAGTACCTGAAATACGATGATTGACGCTTATTGGATCGAGATTAGCGTCGTGATTGAATCGCTATAGTTGAACAGCAGCCATAGGCAGATGATCAGGGCAAAGGCCAGCAGATGGCCTATGGCGCCCTTGGGCTTCAGTACTTCAAAATAGCGCACACCCAGAATGATGGCGTTGCGCTTGAATTTTGGCGCCTGAAAGTATGAATGCGTATAACGGTAAACCAGCCACGCGCCATAGCCTGCCACCAGCGCCAGGAAAAATGACCTGAAGATATCAATCAGGTTCATCTCGCCATGAAAATAGCGGTTATATAGCAGCGACAACAGGCCGACGATGATGGTGGCGCCAATAGCCACAGAAGCATTTCTGACGGTCGCCCGTTTCTGCTCGTTGGCAGCTTCGGTCAGTTGTTCGCGTATTTCCGTGATCTGCGACTGGATGAGTTGTTTGGCCTCGTCACGGGCTTTTTCAATCCGCTGATCCAGCACAGACCCAAACTGATCCGCCGCATAGCGAATCAGCTGCTGCATATCCTCTTTGGTCAGCTGGCGCTGGCTGCTGAACTCATGACCAGCCTTTTTGACGGCGTCCTCCAGGCGGCTGCCGAAATGCTCGATCTCTTCCTTGAACCAGTTTGCCATGCGCACCTCACGACCGTATCAAGCCTGAGTATGCCTTTCAAAACGGCCGAAATGCAACATGATGGTTGGCATGATCAGCAGGTTGAGAATAGTGGACGTCACCAGACCGCCGACGATAATGGTCGCCATCGGGCCTTCAATTTCGCGGCCGGGCTGTCCGCTGCCGGCAGCGAGCGGTAGCAATCCCAGGGCCGTAACCAGTGCGGTCATGAGGATGGAGGGGAGCCGTTCGGAAGCACCGCGTATGGCAGCTTCCGGGCCCCAAGTCAGGCCTTCCTCATCTATCAGGTGCTGGTAATGGGAAATCAGCATGATGGAATTGCGCAACGTGATGCCGAACAGTGTGACGAATCCTACCAGCGAGCCCAGCGATATCCATCCACCGGTAAAAAGTGCGGCAATGACGCCGCCGATCAGGGCGAACGGCAGATTGGCAAAGGTCAGCAGCAGGTTGCGCAGGCGCCCGAAGGCAACATAAAGCATGAGGAAAATGCCGACGCCTGCAACCAGCGAATGGACGATCAAGTCCTCACGCGCCTGGGCCTGCGCCTCAGCTTCGCCGGTAAAGGCCAGGTAATTGCCGGGCGACAAGCTGACTTCGCTGGCGATGCGGCGCTTTACCTCATCTGCGAAATCTTCTACGTCGCGGTCATCCACATTAGCCGTGACGGTCTGGATGCGTCTTGCACCTTCGTGCAGGATTTTGGACCGCCCGTTCCCCTGCGTAATACTTGCGACTTCGCTTAGCCGAATCACCCGGCCTTCACTATTGATCAGCGGCAATCTTCCAACGTGCGGTATACCGTGCGACTCCGGTTCCAATACGACGCTGACGCCTACGACGCTGTTGTCCTGATAAACCTGCGTTACGGGCACGCCTTCATAAGCGGCCCGGATGTTGTCCAGTACGTCGGATGGATGAAGTCCAGCCTGTTGAAGTCTGTCATGGCGCAGGCGAACCACCAGCTGCGGTGTGCCGGGTGGTGATTGTAGCAACACATCGGTGGCACCGGTAACACTGGCCAGCACCGCAGCAATTTGCTGGGCATCGCGATCCAGTGCGTCAAGGTCGCGGCCGTAAACATTGATGACCATGGATGCCGCATAGCCGGAAATGGTCTCTTCGATGCGTTCGGTCAGGAAGGTATTGATGGCGAAATTGACGCCGGGGAAGCTGCCTAGGGCACCATCATCCCCATCTTCGCTGATGCCGGAAATTCGTTCGCGTATTTCCTGCAGTATACGGCTCTGTTCCTGGCTTGACTGCGTCCCGATTTCGATCTCGAATTCACTGTAGTGCGTACCGAAAGTGTCGGCGCCATTCTGCGCTCTGCCTACCCACTGCGCGATGGAGCGGATTCCTTCCACATCGCTGAGCGATTCGATGACTTTCTTGCCCAGCCGCAGCGATTCCTGCTCCGATGTGCCCGGCACTGCCGTCATGTGCATGATGTAATGACCCTCATGCAGGCTGGGGATAAACTGGTTCTTGAACAGGGGCAGGATTGCCAGACCCAGCGATATCGCAATCAGCGTGACCCCGATTACCAGTTTGTATTGTTTTTCTATCCTGCCAAGCAAATTGACATACCACTGTTTGATGGTGCGGATCAGCGGCGGGTCTTCGCTCTCGAGCCGGGCCTTGCCTAGCATGAGGTAACACAAAGCCGGTGTCAGCGTGAGCGCCACGACCAGTGAGGCAAGAATGGCGGTGATGTAGGCAAACCCAAGTGGTGCAAACAGCTTTCCGCCAACCCCAGAGAGTGTCAGCAGCGGCATGAACACCAAGGCCACGATGAATGTGGCATAAACGACCGAACTCCGCACCTCCATTGAGGCACTGAGCACCACTTGATGAATCGGCAGCGGGTCGGATAGTGCACGATTCTCGCGCAGGCGCCGAAAAATGTTTTCGGTATCGATGATCGCATCATCCACCACTTCACCCAGGGCGATGGCCAACCCGCCGAGAACCATGATATTGAGGCCGATGCCGTAGTATTCCAGGACTACGATCGCACTCAACAGTGACAGCGGGATGGCGGTCGCCGAGATGAAAGCCGTGCGTACGTTAAACAAAAACAGGAAGAGGATGGTGATGACCAGCACCGAACCAATCATGATGTCGGCGCGCACACCCTTGATGGCGGTTTCAATAAAGTTGGCAGGGCGGAACAGCCCCTCATGCAGGGTGATGCCTTCTGCTGTGAGTGTGGGTTCAAGCTCCTCGAGTGCCTCTTCCAGCGCCAGCGTGACCCCATGCGTATTGGCTCCCAGCTGCCCTTGCACTGAGAGATAGACACCAGGCTTGCCATCAATGGCTGCCGCACTGATGGACGGCGCTGGTCCTTCTACGACCTTGCCGACATCGGCAAGTCGGATAGTCTGGCCGCTGCGATGCAGCAGGGTCGTTTGCGCAAGCTGCTGCGGCGATAGCGCCTGGCCTTCGGTATTGATGATGATGCGCTGGTTACGATTCTCAATGAATCCGGCGCCGCGCACGCCTGTGGCCTTGTTGGCTGCCGCCATGACATCCTGCAGCGATACGCCGTAACGAATCAGCTTATCTGGATCCACCTGTATCTGGAACTGCCTTACCTTGCCGCCGAATACATTGACATCAGCCACTCCCTCCACTGCCAATAGATGCGGGCGTACCGTCCAGTCAACCACAGTACGCAATTCCATCAGGGAGCGCTTATCGGATGTTAGTCCCACGCCCAGCACTGTACTGGCGGAAGAGGTCAGGGGCGTGATGTTGGGCGTAATACCTGTGGGCAGCTGATTAGCCAGCGTGGCGAGCCGTTCGGCGACGACCTGGCGGTTGCGGAAGATGTCGGTACCTTCATGAAAGATAATCGTGACTACCGACAACCCAGGAATGGACTGGGAGCGCATGGTGTCTATCCCCACCGTCCCAGCAATGGCATTTTCGATGGGCTGGCTTACCAGCTTTTCTACCAGCTCCGCCGAAAGCCCCGGCGATTCCGTCTGGATGACGAGCTGGGTAGGTGAAAATTCCGGAAATACGTCCAGGTTGCTACGCGTAAGACTGTAAAGGCCATAAATCACCAGCAAGCTGGCCAGACCGATGATGACGCCGTTAAAGCGTATGGAGAAACGTACGATTGACTGCATCATGGCTGCCAACCCTTACGCTTGCGTGCAGAGGTTAAGCGGCGACTATTTAGTCGGCCGTCTTTGGAGATAAAAACTGTAACGCACATATTCAGTCTTCATTCTCGTTGGTGATCTGGTACTTGAATTCCTCGGATAACAGCAGTTGTGCGCCCTGGGTTACAACGAACTGACCTGGGTTCAATGTTCCGCTGTTGAACCAGCCGCCTTCCGCTTCCTTGTCAGTCGCGATGGCATGGCGGATGAAGCGATCTTCGCCTTCTTTTCGATATATCCATGCCTGGCCGCCATACCATATGACGGCATTGTCGGGCACGATAACTCCTTTGGCAGGCTTTCCATCCTGACTGGGCATACGGATCATGACGCGCATGCCCGCACGCAGCTCGTTGGCAGGTGCGCGGTAGAAATAAGTTTTACCCTGGAGTGCGGGATCGGCCTGTGGCGATGCCGAGACAAACCTGGCTGAAACGGGTTTCCCTTGCGATCCTGCAGGCGAGACGGTTAATACGCTGCCCGGCTTTGGTTCGGGGTAGTCGAAAGGCAGGGTGACCTGCAACAGGGCATCCTGATGCTGCAGCAAGCGTTTAAGCGATTCGCCCGGTTGCTGTGCAGTAATCTCGTTAGCCAGCGCATCTCCCCATGCCTGTCGGATATTGGCACGCATGCTAATGGCCGCGCTCTCCGCCGCGGCGACTTTTGCTTCATCCGCTTTCCATACAGCTTCCGCCGCCATGACAGCCCGGTCTGATATGTTGCGATCATCTTGATTGAGTTGCTGCAGACGCGCGTGTTCGCGCCGGCTGTTGGCCAGCGATGCACGTGCTACATCAGCCTCGGCCTTTGCCGCCAGATATTGAGTTCGCAATGCGATCAGCGGCTCTATGCTGATAACTGAGCCATAGCTGTAAACACCATCCTGATGTGTTGCTGCCCTGAGCGGTGTTGTCTGGATATCGCTCTGCGCCTGCGTGGCAGGGCTAAGGGTGACGATTGTCGAGCCTGCTTCAGTAATGATGTGGCTGGGCGTTTCAATTTCTTCTTCCTCGCCCTGGATAAAGGCTTCATATTCATCCTTGCCGTAAAAGACGAGCATCCACGCCAGCACAATGATGAGGAAGGCCTGCAGGGCAATTATCAGGACGGTTTTACGATTCATGAGAGGGTTCCTGTTGGCTGGGTTCCTGGTTATGCGGCTCCTGTGGACTGATATGTTCCATGTTATCCGGCAGGGAACCCGCAAATTCCAGCGGCTGTTGCAACGCGTCTTCCAGTGCCGCGACGGCTCGCTGCAGTGTGAACTCTGCAGCGATCAAGTTCTGTGTGGCCTGCAGGTCTTCGAGCCTGGCATAGGCAACTTCCAACCGGTCGGCGTAACCCGAGTCGAACTGCCGGGTCAGGCGTTGCAGCTGCTGCCGGCTTGTGGCAGATTGCTGCCTTGTGTGTTCCAGTGTGTCTAATGCGCCGAAATAGCGCGCCCTTGCCTGCGCCAGAATGCCAATGACATTTGCCTGCAGTGCTTCGAATTGCGCGGCCTCAACTTCACGCAAGGCACGGGCTTCCTCGATGAGGCCCTTGTTCTTGTTGAGCAGCGGCAGCAGGGCGCCTATGCCGAGCTGCCAGATGTGGAAACCTTCTTCATAGATATAGCTGGGCGACAGCGTGATATCCGGGTATTGCCTTGCTATTTCCAACCGTAGTTTTCGTTCGGCAGCTTCATATCTTGCCAGGGCTGCGCGGATATCGAGGCGATTGAGCAGCGCCGCATCCTGCAAGACATCGCTGCCATGTCGGGAAATTTGATCCTCATGCCCGGCTTGCAACTGCCTCGTAGGGGGGGGCGCCAGAGACAAACGGCCCAGAGTTTCAGGTGTAAGACCGGCATTGCTCGCCAGGACTGCCTTGAGCTCCGGGATGCGCCCGCGTTGCGCAATGAGTTTTTGTTGTGCCTGCTGTAATTGCAGCCGGGCCACGCCCAGCTCTGCATTCGAGAGCACGCCGACTTCGACCCGCTTGTTCAGCATGCTCATGATTTCATTATGGATATCTACTTCCTGCTGCAGATACGAAGACTGCTGCAGTGACGCGTTGTAGTCTAGCCAGCTGGAGAGCAGGCGGCTGCGAACTTCCCATGCTGCCTGTCCGATTTCAATACGTGTAGCTTCCGAAAGGCTTTGTGCCTGTGCCAGGCTGAGTTCCCGCTTGCTTGAAGTCTGGAGGGGAATATCGAGGCCGATGCTGTAGATCCAGGGCGCTTGGTCGTCCTCGCTCTTGCCGACGCTGCCAGACACCGAGGGATCAGGTCGTTGGCCTGCCGTGAGTTCCCTGGCCTGGCTAGCCTGCAATTGAGCGCGGGCGACATCCAGCTGCGGATGGAAGTAAAGTGCACTGAACGTAAGTTCGCGCAGGCCCCATTGGGTTAGCGGCCATACATCGGCTTGGTAGCCCTGACTTTCAAGGTAAGCCTTGAAGTCGGCGCTATCGGGATCATGTGCCTGGAATTGCTGCATGCGCTCGGCGGGGTCCAGCGGCTTTGGACTGTAGGTCTGGAATGTGCAGCCAGCAAGAGCCACTGCACACAGCATTACCCGGACTGAACGTCGAATATTTTTATAATAGTGCGTCATATCACCTCTGCTGGAGCAGAGATATTAACTGCAGAGCAGGGCTGGGGCAATTAGGGGTTAAAGTGGCAAACTAGTCGGCGATGACGGCATGAACAGCGCCTAGCGCGTCCTGGAGCGTTTCTTCCGGCAGAGTATTGATGCTGGTAGCCAGCAGGTCCGCAGCTTCCACTGTATTTTGCGGCAAATCATGGCTGTCGAGCTCCGCAATCAATCCTGCGGCTGCGCCCGTGACCTTGAGCAATGACTGCCGTTCTTTCATGAGCATTTCCACTTCCGAACGCAGCATGCGAATTTCTTCTTCATTAATCGAGTTTTGCATATTGATTGATTTCCATAAACGCTGAGTTATGCCCAATGGCTGAAACTATCTTCCGTCTGATTTGCTGCCTGTGTCAATTGCGTTTCACCGGTAGGCGGGTTTCCGTCGATGTCCTAGATAAGATACAATACGACGGCTAAAAATCGGGGTGGCGATCGCTGGATTGCCCACACTTCAATACAAGTTACAGCAACCTGCGAAAGTGGCGGAATTGGTAGACGCACTGGATTTAGGTTCCAGCGCCGCAAGGCGTGAGAGTTCGAGTCTCTCCTTTCGCACCAACTACTGAAATCAAGGAATAGCACATGCAAGCAACCGTTGAAACCATCAGCAACCTTGAACGCCGCATGACGGTCGTGGTGCCCATGCAGTCCATCGAGGAGGAAGTAAGCCAGCGCATTGCTGGCTTGGCGCGTACGGTCAAGCTGGCGGGCTTCCGTCCCGGCAAGGTGCCCCTAAAGTTGGTGCTGCAGCAATACGGTCCGCAAGTGCGTGACGAGATTCTCTCCAAGACCGTGGAACGGACTTTCTCCGATGCAGTGGAGGAAAACAAGCTGCGCGTCGCCGGCTTCCCAAGCATTGAGCACAAGCCTTTTGGCGATGTGCAGGATCAGTTCGAGTATGTGGCTACATTCGAGATTTTTCCCGAAATCAAGGTAGAAAACATCGACAAGATCAAACTCGAAAAACCGGTGCTGGAAGTCAGCGATGTTGATGTGAAGAAGACCATCGACGTGCTGGTAAAACAACGTGCGACATACGAGCCCGTCAAGCGTGCTGCCAAGAAAGGTGACAAGGTCAGGATTACCTTGCGCGCTTCAATCGATGGTGAGGAAGTCGAGAATACCGGTGAACAGGGTATCGAACTCGTGCTGGGTGAAGGCGGACGCGTTGAAGCATTCGACGACAACATCGCTGGTAACAAGGCTGGCAGCAGCAAGACCTTTGAGATTGCTTATCCTGATGATCACAAGCCGGAGCAACTCGCCGGCAAGACCGTCAGCTACGATGTAAATTTCCTTGACGTGCAACAAGCCAAGCTGCCGGAAATAGATGCTGAATTTGCCCGTAATCTGGGCATTGAAGATGGCGATGTCGAAAAGATGCAGGGCGAAATCAAGGAAAGCCTGAAGCAGGAAGTGGACAAGCGCATCCGTGCACGCGTCAAGGAGCAGATATTCCAGGCACTGGTGGACAATGTGGCAGTTGATCTGCCCAAGGCGATTCTGGATGCGGAAGTGAAACGCCTGATGCAGGTCACCAAGAATAATCTGCAACAGCGCGGTGTGGATGTCAGCAACATCACGCTTGAGCCATCACTGTTCGAAGATCAGGCCAAACGTAGCGCCAGCCTGCGGTTGATCCTGGGCGAAATCATCATCAAGAATAATCTGCAGGCAACGCCGGAACAAATCCGCGCCATGGTTGACCAATTCGGACAGAGTTTCGAGCGACCAGAAGAAGTGGTGCGCTGGTATTACGAAGACCCTTCGCGTCTGGACGAGCCCGCAGCTCTGGCAACGGAAGAAAACGTGGTGGGCTGGGTACTGGCGGCCGCCAAAGTCACCGACAAAAAGGTGAAATTCGACGAGTTGATGGGAAATAGTCAATGAGCATGACAAATCAGTGGGAACCTCAAGGCCTCGGATATATTCCGATGGTCATCGAGCAGAGCGGGCGCGGTGAACGTGCCTATGACATTTATTCGCGACTGCTCAAGGAGCGTGTGGTATTCCTGGTCGGGCCGGTCAACGACATGACAGCCAATCTGGTGGTAGCGCAGCTACTGTTCCTGGAAGCGGAAAATCCAGACAAGGACATTTCCTTTTATATCAATTCTCCCGGTGGTTCGGTTACAGCCGGCATGGCGATCTACGACACTATGCAGTTCATCAAGCCTGACGTCAGCACCTTATGCATCGGCCAGGCCGCGAGCATGGGTGCATTGTTATTGGCCTCAGGCGCCAAGGACAAGCGCTACTGCCTGCCCAATTCGCGTGTCATGATTCACCAGCCGTTAGGTGGTTTTCAGGGCCAGGCTTCAGACATTGAAATCCATGCCAAGGAAATCCTCTATCTGCGCGAACGGCTAAACCGCATATTGGCATCCCATACGGGCAAGCCTATCGACGAAGTGGACCGCGATACCGATCGTGATAACTTCATGAGCGCCGAGCAGGCGGTCGGTTACGGCTTGGTGGACAGGGTAATTGCAAACCGTACGGATGCCGCATAAGATGGAATCGTAAGAAAGTCACCAGGAAGATACATGACCAGTAAAGCCGAAGGCGAGAAGTTACTTTATTGCTCCTTCTGCGGCAAAAGCCAGCATGAAGTGAGGAAGCTTATTGCAGGTCCATCCGTCTTTATCTGCGACGAGTGTGTGGATCTCTGCAATGACATCATTCGCGAGGAAGTCCAGGACGAAAACGGACTCAAGCCGCGCAGTGACAGTCTGCCTACGCCCAAGGAAATCTGTGCCATCCTGGACCAGTATGTCATCGGCCAGACACAGGCCAAGAAGAATCTTTCAGTCGCTGTATACAACCATTACAAGCGCCTCGACCAGACTGCCCAGAAGGATGATGTCGAGATCGCCAAGAGCAACATCCTGCTGATCGGCCCTACCGGTTCGGGCAAGACGCTGCTCGCCCAAACGCTGGCAAAGGTGCTGGACGTGCCTTTTGTCATTGCGGACGCTACCACACTGACAGAAGCGGGTTACGTGGGTGAAGATGTCGAAAACATCATGCAGAAACTTTTGCAGAAGTGTGATTACGAGGTTGAGAAGGCGCAGCGCGGCATTGTCTATATTGACGAGATCGACAAGATATCGCGCAAATCGGATAACCCATCCATTACACGCGATGTTTCTGGCGAAGGCGTACAGCAGGCATTGTTGAAGCTGATCGAGGGAACGATTGCTTCGGTGCCGCCACAGGGCGGCCGCAAGCATCCTAACCAGGAATTCATCCAACTCGACACCACCAATATATTGTTTATCTGCGGTGGTGCCTTTGACGGATTGGACAGGATCATCCGACGCCGTTCCGAAAAAGGCGGTATTGGTTTCGGTGCCGAGGTGAAGAGTAAGGACGATGCGCGCGCAATCGGTGAAGTGCTACGCGATGTCGAGCCGGAAGACCTGATCAAGTTTGGCCTGATTCCTGAGTTTGTGGGCCGCCTGCCGGCGGTTGCCACACTGGAATCGCTGGATGAGGCGGCGCTGGTGCAAATCCTGGTAGAGCCGAAAAACGCGCTTACCAAGCAGTACACCAAGCTGTTCAAGATGGAAGGCGTAGAGCTGGAGTTCAGGGAATCCGCACTGCAGCTGATAGCTACCAAGGCGCTGGAACGCAAGACAGGCGCTCGCGGCCTACGTTCCATCATGGAACATGCACTGCTCGAGATCATGTTTGATCTGCCTTCATTGCCGAACCTGAGCAAGGTCGTGGTGGATGACGGTGTTATTCGGGGCGACACGCCGCCGATTCTTATTTATTCTGACCAGCCTCGTATGGCGGAGTCCGCCAGCTGACAGCTTCAGGCCTCGGCACAACCGAACTTGAAGCTTTTGGGAATGTCCCCATTTAAGTAATTGTGTGCTGGCATTTCGCCGGCGCCACTATATGAAGGTCTTTCCATGACAGAACAGACATTGCCGGCTTTTTCACCCGAATCGGGGATGCTGCCATTGTTGCCTTTGCGCGATGTGGTGGTGTATCCGCATCTGGTTATCCCCTTGTTCGTGGGGCGTGCCAAGTCGGTCAAGGCCCTGGAGCTTGCTTCCGAGGAAGGCAAGCAGATACTGCTGGTCGCCCAGAAGTCTCCCAATAAGGATGAACCCGATGCGTCCGACCTATATGAGGTCGGCACCATAGCGACTGTCCTGCAGATGCTCAAATTGCCTGATGGCACGGTCAAGGTGCTGGTCGAAGGCGTACATAGGGCCAAGGTGCTGGAGTTTATTGAAACCGAAGCCTGTTTCGCTGCGCGTGCAGAGCGCATCGATCCTTTGCCTGAGGATGTCAGCGAGACCCAGGCTCTGATGCGCACTGTATTCACGCAGTTCGATCAATATGTAAAACTGAATAAGAAGATTCCGCCGGAAATCCTGACTTCTCTGGCCACCATTGATGACGCCGGCCGCCTGGCTGACACGATTACGGCACACTTGTCTCTCAAGCTCGAAGAAAAGCAGAAGATTCTGGAAATGTTCAGCGTTTCTGCTCGTCTTGAGCATTTATTGAGTCTGCTCGAAGCGGAAATCGACATCCTGCAGGTAGAGAAGCGTATTCGCGGCCGCGTGAAGCGCCAGATGGAAAAAAGCCAGCGCGAGTACTATCTCAATGAGCAGGTCAAAGCCATCCAGAAAGAACTTGGCGAACAGGATGAGAATGCCGATCTAGACGATCTGGAGCGGCGCATCAAACAGGCGCGTATGCCCAAGGAGGCCCTTGCCAAGGCGACAGCCGAGCTCAAGAAACTCAGGCTCATGTCTCCTATGTCGGCTGAGGCCACCGTTGTCCGCAATTACATCGATGTGCTGGTCGGTCTTCCCTGGAAGAAGAAAACCAAGATCAACAAGGATCTGATCGAGGCTGAGCGCGTGCTTGACGCCGACCACTATGGTCTGGAAAAGGTCAAGGAACGCATCATTGAGTATCTTGCTGTACAGCAGCGTGTGGACAAGCTCAAGGCGCCTATCCTGTGCCTTGTTGGCCCACCCGGTGTGGGCAAGACCTCGCTTGGCCAGAGCATTGCCAAAGCCATCAATCGCAAGTTTGTGCGCATGGCGCTGGGCGGTGTGCGTGATGAATCCGAAATCCGTGGTCATCGCCGCACCTATATTGGCTCCATGCCTGGCAAGGTACTGCAGAGCATGAACAAGGTAAGCGTAAAGAACCCACTGTTCCTGCTTGATGAAGTGGACAAGATGGGACAGGATTTCCGTGGTGATCCATCCTCGGCGCTGCTTGAAGTGCTGGATCCGGAGCAGAACCATACCTTTGTGGACCATTATGTAGAAGTTGAGTACGACTTGTCGGATGTCATGTTTGTGGCAACCGCCAATTCGCTCAATATCCCGGCCCCATTGCTTGACCGCATGGAAGTCATCCGTCTTGCAGGCTATACGGAGGATGAGAAGGTCAATATCGCCATGCGCTATCTGCTGCCCAAACAGCTCAAGACCAACGGTCTCAAGGAAAGCGAAATCGAGATCAGTGAAGACACCATCCGCAGCGTGGTGCGCTATTACACACGTGAAGCCGGGGTGCGTAGCCTTGATCGTGAAATTTCGAAAATCTGCCGCAAGGTGGTGAAGGAGTTGTTGACTTCCAAAACAAAGGCAGAGGGCAAGGCGCAGCAGAAGATCACGATAACTACAGAGGACCTGGACAAGTACCTTGGCGTGCATCGTTATGATTTCGGCATCGCGGCAAAGGAAAATCAGGTAGGGCAGGTGACTGGCCTGGCTTGGACGGAAGTCGGCGGTGAGCTGCTGACGATCGAAGCTGTGGTTCTGCCCGGCAAGGGCAAAACCATTACTACGGGCAAGCTGGGCGAAGTCATGCAGGAGTCCATACAGGCCGCCATGAGTGTCGTGCGTAACCGCGCCAAACGTCTGGGTATACCGGATGACTTCTACGAGAAGAATGACATCCATATCCACTTGCCTGAAGGTGCTACGCCCAAGGATGGCCCCAGCGCAGGTATTGGTTTGTGTACCGCACTGGTTTCAGTGCTTACCAATGCGCCCGTGCGTGCAGATGTTGCCATGACAGGTGAGATCACCTTGCGCGGCGAGGTGCTGCCTATTGGCGGGCTGAAGGAGAAGCTGCTGGCAGCCCATCGCGGCGGTATCAAAACCGTGCTGATACCGGACCAGAACGTCAAGGACCTGGTAGACATTCCGGAAAACATTAAAAGCTACCTCAATATTCATCCGGTCAAATGGATTGATGAAGTGCTTGAGATAGCGCTGGTGCATCTGCCGAATCCGATGGAAGGAGAAGTGGCAGTTAACGAAATATCCCCTGGAGAAGCCGCACCCAAAGCGGTACCTGTCACCAAGCACTGAAGCTGACATTCAACGGGAAAGGCTTGACATGGCCTTTTCCCGCTTGCTATAAAGCCGATACAGGGTTGCACCTGTCATTTCTAAACAATGTCGAAAGGGGATTAAACGTGAACAAATCTGAACTGATTGATGAAATCGCTAAAGCCGCTGGCATCTCCAAGGCTGCAGCAAGTCGTTCTCTCGATGCTACTACCGCTGCAATCGCCAAGGCTATGAAGAAAGGTGATCTCGTTACTCTGATTGGCTTCGGTACTTTTTACGTTGGCAAACGCGCTGCCCGTAACGGTCGCAATCCTCGTACAGGCGCAACCATCAAGATCAAGGCAGCAAATTCTCCCAAATTTAGGGCTGGCAAAGCTCTCAAGGATGCTGTAAACTAGCGGACTTTGCTGGTCATGCGAGGGTGCTTAGCTCAGCTGGTAGAGCGTCGCCCTTACAAGGCGAATGTCGGCGGTTCGATCCCGTCAGCACCCACCAAGTACCATCGTGTAGTGACAGAGCAGAGTAGCAATGAGTTGTAATTAGAGTTTAAGTTTTTGGAGTGGTAGTTCAGTTGGTTAGAATACCGGCCTGTCACGCCGGGGGTCGCGGGTTCGAGCCCCGTCCACTCCGCCAGAAAAAGCGAGCCTTGGGCTCGCTTTTTTATTGGCCGTTCGCCATGGCCTCCAATGCTCAGCCGGGGCTTGTATGGTATATTCGCAGATTGTTTTTTCAGGGCTGAGACAATTCCGGGCCTCAGATCGTCGTCATTCGATAATAAGGTAATACCACTATGTTGGAAGCAATTCGCAAGCATACACAAGGCGTGCTGGCCAAGGTTATCCTGGCTCTCATTACGATTCCATTTGCCCTTTGGGGAATTGATTCATATCTGGATCAATCAGGGTCCGGTGCTGCGATTGCGACGGTCGACGGTCAGGATATTACGGTTCAGCAGTACGGAAATGCATTGCAGAATCTTCGAAATCAACTTCAGGCTGAGGGGCGTGTAGACCCCGCTCTACTTGAACGGCCAGAGGTCAAGCAGTCGGTACTCGATAGACTGGTTACCACCCGCCTGCTGCGGAATGAGGCCGAAAAATCCAACTTCCGGATCAGTGATGACCAACTGGCCAAGTACATCATCGGCCTGCCCGAATTTCAGAATGACGGTCAGTTTTCCCAGGAGTTATATGATCAGATCCTGGCGCAAAACCGTTTGACCCCTAGCCAGTTCGAAAACAGTATGCGCGCTGATCTTTTGCTCCAGCAAGTGCGGGATAGCTTAGCCACGCTGGCTTATGCACCTGAGCAACTCGCCCGGCATGCTATAGGCATCGAACGCCAGCAACGGGAAGTCAGTGTTGCCGAAATCAGAACAGCCGACTTTCTATCGCAGGTCAGTGTTTCTCCCGAAGAAATCCAGGCTTATTACGACAAACACAAGGATAAATTCCGCGTACCTGAGCAGGTTAAGCTCGAATTTGTCATGATGTCTGCGAATACCCTGATTGCGGATATGCAGGTCAGCGAGGATGAGGCAAAGGAGTTTTATCAAACGAATGCTGCCAAGTTCCAAGGAGATGAGCAGCGCCGTGCAAGTCACATCCTTTTCGGCTTTGGCGTGAGTTCCACACCGCAAGCCAAGCAGGAAGCCCGCAAGAAGGCGGAACAAGTATTGGCTGAGGTAAAAAAGAATCCAGACGCTTTTGAGGAGCTGGCCAAGAAGCACTCACAGGATCCGGGCTCTGCAGCACGTGGCGGAGACTTGGGGGTATTCGGCCGTGGTGCGATGGTAAAGCCGTTCGAAGATGCAGTGTTCTCCATGCGGCCAGGCGCGATCAGCGATCTGGTGGAATCCGAATTCGGCTATCACATCATCAAGTTAACCGAGATTGAAGGGCAGGGGCAAAGTTACGAGAGCGTTAAACCGCAAATTCGTGCGGAGCTCATGTATCAGAAGGCTCTCGCCAAATTTTCCGAGCAGGCAGAAGACTTCAGCAATATGGTATATGAGCAGTCCGGCAGCCTGAAGCCTGCGGCTGAAGCGTTCAAGCTGCAGGTGCAAACGAGTGACTGGCTCAGCCATGAGGATGGCGCCAAGTTCTTCAAGAATGATCGCCTGATGGATATGGTGTTCAGCAACGAAGTTCTGCAGGAGAGACGCAATACAGAAGCCATCGAGGTGGCGCCTAATACTCTGATGGCAGCGCGCGTCGTTGACCATAAACCTGCAGCGTCACGTCCCTTTGAAGAGGTCAAAGAGGGGATTGAGGATTTCCTAAAGCTGGAAAAGGCCACGCAGCTGGCGGTCAAGAAGGGTGAGGCGATTCTGGCAGACCTCAGGCAAGGCAAATCTGCTTCAGAGCTGGAGTGGATTCCGCCGGTTACTGTTGACCGCGGCAACGCCCAGGGCCTCACAGATCAGGTGATGTCCAACGTTTTCCGCATTAACACAGAGAAGCTGCCCGCTTATGCCGGCGTGACAGACGGTAACAAGGGCTACCTGCTGATGAAGGTCAGCCAGGTAATTGGTGGGCTGGAGGGTGAAAGCGCAGATCCGGAATCAGCCAAGCGGGAGTTTGAAGCAGCACTCGCAGCGGAATATGAGGCTGCCTACGTTGAATCACTCAAGAATGGCAGCGAGATCAGCATCAATACGCAGCTGATGAACGCTGCCAATCAATAAGTTTTTAGTCCACGTTGCCGGCGGCCGTGATGTTCATGCCGCCGTCAACGTAGGTAATCTCACCTGTAATACCGGAAGCAAGGTCGCTGCATAGAAATGCAGCGGCATTGCCAACTTCCTCGATCGTCACGTTGCGCCTTAGCGGCGCATGTTTTTCGTTGAATCCCAGGATTTTGTCGAACCCGGAAATTCCGGATGCTGCCAGCGTCCTGATCGGGCCAGCCGAGACTGCATTCACCCGTATACCCTTTGGACCCAGGCTCTGGGCCATGTATCGCACATTTGCCTCCAGGCTGGCCTTCGCTACACCCATCACGTTGTAATTGGGCAATGTGCGCTCGGCGCCCAGGTAACTGATGGTGAGCAAACTGCCGTTGCGGCCTTCCATCATGGGCAGGGCTGCCTTCGCCAATGCGGCGAAGCTGTAAGAGCTGACATCGTGCGCAATACGGAAATACTCGCGGCTGACAGATTCCAGGTAGTTTCCGGCCAACGCTTCCTTGGGTACAAACGCAACAGAATGGATGATGATATCCACGCCATCCCAGTGTTGCTTCAGGTTCGAAAACAAGGCTTCTACCTGTGCATCGTCGGATACATCGCATGGAAACACGATGCTGGAGTCGAAATCAGCGGCAAGCTTGGTAACGCGGTCTTCGAATTTTTCGGTCTGGTAGGTGAAAGCCAGTTCCGCGCCTTCACGTTTCATGGCTTCAGCGATGCCGTAAGCGATGGAACGGTTGCTCAATAGCCCGACAATTAACGCGCGCTTGCCTGCGAGAAATCCCATTTGATACTTCCTAGGTTGGTTGATTTAGAATTTTTTTGATGATCGGGGATCGAAAACATCCCGGAGACCTTCACCCAGCAAATTATAACCCAACACCGTGATCAGGATTGCGAGGCCGGGGAACAGCGAAAGCCACCAGGCAAACTGGATGTATTCCTTGCCATCCGTCAGGATGTTGCCCCAGGAGGCTTGGGGCGCTTGCACTCCCAACCCCAGAAAGCTCAGGCCGGATTCCACCAGAACGGCGCTGGCGACACCCAACACGGAGCTGACGATGACGGGAGTGAGGCTGTTTGGCAGCAAATGCGTAAATATCAGTCTGGCATCCCTGGCGCCCAGCGTTTCAGAGGCCATGACAAATTCGCGGCCCCTGAGACTCAGGAATTCAGCACGGACCAGCCGGGTGACCCCCATCCATGAAGTCAGGCCGATCACGATCATGATGTTCCATATGGATGGCGTCAGGAATGCGATGACAGCGAGAATCAGGAAGAAGGTCGGGATGGACAGCATGACATCCACCATGCGCATGATGATAACGTCCACCCAGCCGCGGTAATAACCGGCAACAGCACCAAGGACCACGCCGATTGCAGTGGCAATGCCCACCGCGACAATGCCCACAAGTAATGAAATCCTCGCGCCGTACAGCATGCGAGAGAATACATCGCGACCCAGGCCGTCCGTTCCCATGTAATGCCCGCTGGAAGGCGGCAGCAGGATTGCTTTGACATCAATCGCATCCGGGTCAAAGGGCGCAATGATTGGCGCGAAAAGTGCCAGCAGCAGGATGGCAGCGATGATGATGAAGCCGCTGAAGGCTAGCGGATTTGAAAGTATTCGAGCGAGCACGTGCTTCATTGCATGACGCCTCGTCTCACACGAGGATCGGCCCAGGCATACGCGAGGTCGGCCAACAGGTTGCCAAGCAAAGTAAGCGCAGAACCGATGGTCAGGATACCCATAATGACGGGGAAGTCGCGCATCAGCACCGCATCATAGAAAAGCTTGCCCATGCCGGGGATAGCGAATATGGATTCCGCAATTACCGAACCGCCAATCAGTCCGGGAATTGCCAACCCAAGCAGCGTGATCAGCGGCAGCAATGCATTACGAAGGGCGTGACGAAAAATAACTTGGCCCTCAGGTAAACCCTTGGCGCGGGCGGTCGTGACAAAATCCTGATGCAATACTTCCAGCATCCCGTTGCGTACGAAAAGCGAAATGCCTGCCAACCCGCTCAGCGCGGAAATGAAGACCGGCAAAACCAGATGTTCCATGGAGTCCAGCAACTGTCTCCACCAGGACATGTTCTCAGCACCCAGACTGTGCAGCCCTGAAATGGGCAGCCAGTCGTTGACGACACCAGTCCAATACATGAGCAGCAGGGCGAGCCAGAACCCGGGAATGGCAAAGCCGATAAATACGAACAGAGTGATGGAGCGGTCAGGTAGCCTATTCTGCGTAAGTGCCGAAATGATGCCCAACGGTAACGCTACAATGATGATAAGGCCCAGGCTCAGTACATTGATAAGCAGCGTGATAGGCAGGGCTTCCTGGATCAAGCCAGGCGTAACATTGCCCTTGCTATCCGTTTCCTGCCAGAACACCGGACGCTGATGACTAGCAAATGAACGACCGAAATCCAGTGTACCCATGCGTTCCAGCCACAGCCCGTATTGCACCAGCAGCGGCTTGTCCAGGTTATACATTTCACGTAGCTTCTGTCTGGATTCCTCACTGGCCTTTGGATTGAAGCCTGCTTCCGTCGTCGTGATGTCGCCCGGCGCCAGATGCATCACCAGGAAAGAGATCAGGCTGATGCCTATCAGCAGAGGCACCATCCAGAACAGCCGCTTGAGAAGGTATTTGGTCATCAGGGCGTAATCTCTTTACGTCGTAACGGCTCGGGGATATACCATTCGTGCGAGTTGTGGCCGATGCCGGCTGGCGGTGCCGGGTTGTCGATGCCTTTCACCCGCCTGTGTATCGCCGGCAAACCGTAGCCGGTATACAGATATACGATGGGGCTGTCTTCCAGCAGAATTTTCGCAAATTCGTGATATATCCTCATGCGTCTATCAGGGTTGAGTTCGAGCCTGCCTTGCTCCAGCAACTCGTCGGCAACGGGATTGTTATAACCGATAAAGTTGAATTGCCCCGGTGCTTGCTGGGATGAATGCCAGATGCTGTATTGGTCGGGGTCAAGCGCCAGGCTCCAGCCCAGCACCACGACGTCGAAATCCCCGGTCTTGATGAAGCGTTCGATGAAGCTCGCCCACTCGACTTTGCGTATGCTGGCATCAATGCCTATTTCCTTGAGCCTGCGCTGAATCAGAACAGCGCTCAATTCCCGCTGCTTGTTACCGTTGTTGGTTAGGATTTCGAATGAAAATGGCTTGCCATTGCGGTCGAGAATACCGTCGTTATCATGGTCTTCAAAGCCTGCAGCCTGCAGCAGCTCACGCGCTTTTTGCGGATCGTAAGGGTAGGGCTTGAGTTCGGGGTTGGCCCAGCGTGTGCCGGGTTTGTAAGGCGAAGCGACGGGTTCGCCAAGGCCTAGCAGCACGCCGTCAATCAATTCCTGCTTGTCTACTGCGTAGTTGATGGCTTTGCGTACGCGTATATCGTCAAAAGGTTTGTGCTTGAGATTGAAGCCCATGTAGGTGTAGTTGTTGCCCAGCTCCTTGTATAGCGCAATTTTCTGGTCGAGATCGGGCCGGGAGGGGAATACGCGGGCATATTGCACGGGATCCAGACCCATGTAATCGATATTGTTCGCCAGCAGTTCCAGGAATTGCGTAGCGGTATCCGGAATGCTGCGCGAAACCAGGCGCTCGATCAATGCGGGGCCCTGGGTGGATTTTGGATTGCGCACCAGGGAAATGCTCTCGCCGTGCCGCCAGTTTTCCAGGCGGTAATAGCTGCTTCCCACCGGGTTGCGCGCGAAGGCCGTGGTATTGATGTCCTCATCCTTCAGCAGGTGCTGCGGAAGTACCTGCAACGTGGCCCAGGAGTCCATTGCAGGCGCATAAGGCTGGGGATAGGTGACGCGAAAGGTCAATGGATCGGGCGCTTCAGCTTTGAGTACGAGCTTGTAGTCAGACCCGTAAGGTGTGCGTGTCTTATCATCAGTGACCAGTTTCCAGGTGAACAGGACATCTGCGCTGGTGAGCGGCTCGCCATCCGCCCATTGCATGGCGGGCTTAAGGCGGAAAGTGATGGTTTTCTGGTCAGCGGAAATCTTCCAGGACTCCGCCAGTTCGCCTGTCAGTTCCAGATTCCTGTCGTATTTGAGCAGAGTGTTGAAGATGTTGGATGCGATAGCGGAAGCCGCGGATTCGCCTGCAATCATCGGTATCAGGCCGCTGGGTTCCGCAATCGTGGCGCTGATGAAGGTGCCGCCTGGCTCGGGTGCGGATGTTACGCTGTAATCCGGCAGATTTGCATCGTTAGGCGTCCTGTCGCATGCGGACAGCAGCAATAGACCCACGAGAAGGAGTCGCGGCGTCAGAAAAGGATGGCGAACTACGATCATACAGCGAGGATTATGCTTCGTCCGGCTTGCTGACAGCCAGTTTGTGGCCCGGCAGGATATTGGATCCTCTTATATTGTTCCAGCGCTGCAAGTCGTCCGTCGCCACCTTGAATTGCCGGGCAATGCTGCTGAGCGTATCGCCGCGTTTGACAACGTAATGTTTTGGCTTGTTACTGGCTATCTTTGATGCAGTAGACGTTTTACCGCCTACTAGCAACACTTGGCCGGCTTTGAGGCGGCTGGATTTGAGCTGATTGAGGACCATGACCTGCTTGGTAGTCATGTTGTAGCGCTTGGCGATTCGGGAAAGGCTCTCGCCGGATTTCACTGTATGCTTCTTTCGGGCGGATGCTGCAGCCTCAACTACATAGTCCTGCAGATCAGCGTTATCTACCAGCAATATTACGGAAGTGGGCGTGTCAGCCTGTGTGGTCGGCACCAGGAGCTGTCTGGCTTGCTTGAGGTTCTTGCGTACCGGCAGGTCGTTGATATCGCGTAACTGGGCGGTGCTGATGCCGAACTTGCGTGCAATACTTTCGACCCGTTCACCGCGCTTGGCATGATAGGTCTGCCAGCTTACCAGCGGTTTGTCGTAGCTGGCGAGGTTGGTGGTGAAAGTCTCGGCTGCACTGATGGGCAGCAGGATTTCATGCACATTGCCCGAAGCCGTCAGCACGGGCCGGTTATATTCCGGGTTCAGGGCAGAAAACTCATCGAAAGGAATTTCAGCCAGCTCTGCTGCAAGATGCGCGTCGATCTGTTGCGGCGCGGTGACCTTTGTAAAGTAGGGGCGGTTGGGGATGGGGTCGATGATGAGGCCGAATTGTTCGGGGTGCGTCATAATGTTCTTGATGGCCTGCAGCTTGGGCACATAATTCTTGGTTTCCGGCGGCAAGGACAGATTTGCGTAATCCGTGGGCAAGCCACGTTGCCGATTGCGGTCGATGGCACGTTTGACGGTACCTTCACCGGCATTGTAGGCCGCCAAGGCGAGATCCCAGGTGCCAAACATGACGTGCAGTCGCTGCAAATAAGTCAATGCTGCATTGGTAGCTGCGGTCACATCGCGGCGGTTATCCACCCACCAGTCCTGCTTGAGACCAAAACTCCTGCCTGTTGAGGGGATGAATTGCCAGATGCCGGATGCGTGGCTGCGCGAATAGGCTTGCGGGTTGAAAGCGCTTTCCACCATGGGCAGGAGCGCGATTTCTGTTGGCATGCCGCGTTTTTCAACTTCCTCAACGATGTGGTAGAGATATTTCTGACTGCGCAATACCATGCGCTTGACGTAATCCGGCCGCGAGGCATACCAGGTTTCATGATTCGCCGTGTATTGGGATTCGATCTCTGGAATAGCGTAACCATCCTTGATGCGCTGCCATAAATCACTGTCAGCCAGCGCCTGCTCGGGAAGCGTTTCCTTCACGTCTTCAATCGCAGGTTCCGGAAGGTAATTCAGTGTGGGGTCATGATAGATGCCGGGGCCGCCATTGAGACTGGCATTCAGGCCGGTAATAGCGGGGTAATCACCGAGAATGATGATTTCATCTCCAGCCACATTGGTGTCAGCCATCCCAATGTGCGGGATGAGCGACATCATAAGCAGTGCTGCTGTGCGGTACAGAAGCTGTGAAGACATGTGATTCTCGATAAGTCAGTGGCGGAATAGTAGCGAACGAGGCTGATGGGCGTCAAGTAAATATTTCAAAGTAAAACCTCAGATAATCGCAACAACATAATGATTAATAATCGTTTCTCATTTTCCTTATTGCTGTGAATGCTTGCAGGGAATCTGCGCTGCCGACACCTGATGCGGATTGGATCGATTCAAGATGGCATCTCAGAAAGGGATTGGTTGCCAACTCCTGTTTTATGGTGGAAGGGAGTGTGGGTAGCCCTCTAACGCGAATTTTCTCTGTCTCCTGCAAACGTAAAGCAAGAGCGTAATTGTGCGGTTCAAGGCCAAGTGCAAACCTGAGATTGTTTTCCGTGTATTCGTGCGCACAATAAACTCGGGTTTCGGCAGGCAAATCTGCCAGTCGTTGCAGGGATGCCTGCATCTGCGCGGGGGTGCCTTCGAACATCCTGCCGCATCCCGCCCCGAATAGCGTGTCGCCACAGAAAAGGCAATTTGCTCCATAATAAGCCACGTGTTCAAGCGTATGGCCGGGCACTGCGAATACCATGAACTCTGCCCCGAGCGCCTGTAATCGCACCCGATCACCTTCCTCTACGGTCACATGGGGAAAAGAGTGAGACAGATGGTTAGGCGCATATACAGTCGTCGGCCAGGTTTGCAGAAGCGTTGAGACGCCGCCGATGTGATCGTCATGGTGATGTGTGATGAGGATCGTATCGAGCTGCAAACCAAGACGCTTCAGTGCCTGTATTACCGGTGCGGCATCCCCTGGGTCTACCACAGCGGCCTGTCTGCCATTATGCAGCAGCCAGATATAGTTATCCCGGAAGGCCGGGATAGGCAGGATTTCTAACATAGATGGATAATTTGTTTTCAGGCTGCAAATGTCAATAGCGGATCGCCAAGCATGGCTTGCCACGCCCGTCGGCGCCTATCTGCAGGAGCAAGAGCAGCGACTGTTCGATGATGCGGTCAGCGATGTGTTCGGCTTCAATGCGGTACAGCTGGGCATGCCGGAATTGGATTTGCTGCGTAATTCCCGTATGCCATTTCATTTCAAGGCCACGCCATATCATGGCCTGGTGCATTGCGATCCTGACCACTTGCCTTTTACCAGCAACAGCCTGGATCTTGTGTTGTTGCCGCATACCCTCGAGTTCAGCGAGAATCCGCACCAGACATTGCGCGAAGCAGAGCGCGTGCTGGTGCCAGAAGGCCACATCATGATTACCGGGTTCAACCCCATCAGTGCATGGGGTTTGCGTCGCTTTGCTTCTTCGCGGGAAAACTACCCTTGGAATGGACGTTCATTTTCGCTATTGCGCATCAGGGACTGGCTCGAGCTACTGGGTTTTGAGTTGGTAGCGGGCCACATGGCCTGCTACGCGCCGCCCTGCCGCAATCCCGTCTGGCTTAACAAGATGCGATTCATGGACAAGGCAGGCGACCGTTGGTGGCCGATGATGGGCGGCGTCTATTTTGTCACCGCAAAAAAACGCGTGGTTGGCATGCGCCTTATCCGTCCCAGCTGGAGCAAAGCCAGACTCAAGCCTGGGCTGGTGCCTACGCCAACACAGAAAAACGATCGGCAGAAAGAACAAGTTGAGCAATAACGAAGAATGTATTGAAATTTATGCGGATGGTGCGTGCAAAGGTAACCCAGGGCCGGGTGGCTGGGGCGCATGGCTCGCCTGCGGCGGGCATGAGAGGGAAATTTTTGGCGGTGAGCTACTCACCACGAATAATCGCATGGAACTGCTGGCCGTCATCCGGGCGCTGGAAGCACTGAAACGTCCCAGCCAAGTCCGGGTGTATACGGATTCGGTGTACGTGCAAAAAGGCATTTCCGAATGGATACATAACTGGAAGAAGCGCGACTGGAGAACCAGCGACAAGAAAGCCGTGAAGAATGCGGAGCTCTGGCGGGAGCTGGATATCCTTGCGCAACGTCATAAAATAGAATGGATATGGGTCAAGGGCCACGCCGGCAATATCGGCAACGAGCGCGCTGATGCTCTGGCCAACAAGGGTGTAGCCTACATTACAAACAAACTGCAAATCGAATCCGCAGACTAGGGGGGCAGGATGAGGCAGATATTTCTCGACACTGAGACGACGGGTCTGTATCCATCACAGGGACATCGCATCATTGAAATTGCCGGCGTTGAGGTCATCAACCGGCAGCTCACACGCAATCACTTCCACGTGTACCTCAATCCTGACCGCGAAATCGACCCCGCTGCGCAGGAAGTCCATGGCATCACGCTGGAATTCCTGCAGGACAAGCCGCGCTTCAGTGACATCGCCGACGAGTTCCTGGATTTTGTGAAAGATGCCGAGCTCATCATTCACAATGCGCCGTTTGACGTGGGGTTTCTCAATGCCGAGCTGGGGCGTATCGATCGTTCCAAAATTGAAGAGGTAAGCGCTGGGATTATCGACACGCTGAGGCTTGCCAAGGATATGCGGCCGGGCCAGCGTAATAGTCTAGATGCTCTGTGCCGCCATTTTGGTGTAGATAATTCAAAGCGCACGCTGCACGGCGCTTTGCTGGACGCCGAGCTGCTGGCTGATGTTTATCTGGCGATGACGCGCGGTCAGGAAAGCCTGATGATTGAAATGCTGGAAACCGCTGCAACCGCAGTGGAAGTCTCCATTGCAACGACTAGCAGGGCGCTGGTCGTGCTGACAGCTACGACAGAAGAGCTGGCCGCACATGAACAATATCTGGAGGCATTGACCGAAGCAGGTGCATGTCTCTGGGAAGAAAAAGAGCTCCTGAGCGCAAATAATGGATAAGCCAATATTGGTGACCGGCGGTGCCGGTTTCATTGGGGCTAATTTCGTGCTCGAATGGATGAGGACAGGCAGGGGCAAAGTCATTAATCTGGATAAGCTGACATATGCAGGCAATCCGGAAAATCTGGTTGATCTGCAGAATAACCCGCAACACATTTTTGTGTGCGGTGATATCGGTGATCGAACGCAAGTCGCAAGGTTGCTGGCAGAGCATCAACCGCAGGCGGTAGTCAATTTCGCCGCCGAGAGCCATGTAGACCGCTCCATTCACGGGCCCGAGGACTTTATTCAGACCAATATCGTCGGTACCTTCCATTTGCTGGAGGAAGTGCGCGCATATTGGAACGGCCTGTCTGACACGATGCAATCGGAATTCCGCTTCCTGCACGTTTCGACGGATGAGGTGTATGGCTCCCTGGGGCCTGGCGATCCAGCATTTAGTGAGACGACACCGTATGCGCCCAACAGCCCGTATTCGGCTTCCAAGGCTGCATCTGATCACCTAGTCAGGGCCTATCATCACACTTATGGCCTGCCGGTACTCACTACCAACTGTTCCAATAATTACGGCCCTTACCAGTTTCCGGAAAAACTGATCCCGCTGGTCATTCACAATGCGCTCGCCGGCAAACCATTGCCCATCTATGGTGACGGCAGCAATGTCCGCGACTGGCTGTTCGTCGTCGACCATTGCAGCGCCATCAGCGCAGTACTGGATGCCGGTCGGGTAGGTGAAACCTACAACATCGGCGGTTGTAACGAAAAGACCAACCTTGAGGTGGTGCATGCCTTGTGCGGTATGCTTGATCAGCAAAGACCTAAATCTTCTGGAAGTTACAGCGACCAGATCGCATTCGTGACGGACAGGCCGGGACACGATAGGCGTTATGCCATTAATGCCGACAAGATAGCCAGCGAGCTGGACTGGACGCCGAGTGAGACTTTTGACTCAGGGATTGAAAAGACGGTGCTGTGGTATCTGGAGAATGAAGTCTGGGTGCAGCATGTCATCAGTGGCGAATACCGGCAGTGGATAGACCAAAATTATAATCATCGGCAGGGGGCTGGCGCATGAAGGGCATCATTCTCGCGGGAGGCTCAGGCACGCGCCTGTACCCGGTCACACAGGTCGTTTCCAAGCAATTGTTGCCCGTGTATGACAAGCCCATGATCTACTATCCGCTCTCGACCCTGATGCTGTCCGGCATCCAGGATATATTGATCATTTCAACACCGCAGGATATTCCACGTTTTCAGGAGTTGCTGGGCGACGGCAGCCGCTGGGGCATGAACCTCAGCTATGCCGTGCAGCCGTCGCCGGACGGTCTGGCGCAAGCCTTTCTCATTGGTGAACAGTTTATTGGTGGTGATTCCTGCGCGCTGGTGCTTGGAGACAATATCTTTTACGGGCATGAGTTGGCGCAGATGACGCAGGAAGCGGCCCAGCGCAGCCAAGCAGGCCATAGCGGCGCAACCGTATTCGCCTATCCGGTGCATGATCCCGAGCGCTACGGCGTTGTCGAATTCAACGATAAGGGCCAGGCGATCAGCTTGGAGGAAAAGCCCAGCCTACCCAAATCGCGCTACGCCGTCACTGGACTGTATTACTACGACAATCGCGTTGTCGATATCGCACATGAGCTCAAGCCTTCGCCACGCGGCGAGCTGGAAATCACAGACGTCAATCGCCAGTATCTCGCCTGGGATGCCTTGCGTGTCAACGTCATGGGGCGCGGCATGGCATGGCTGGATACCGGCACCCATGAAACCCTGATGGAGGCATCCCAGTTCATCGAAACCATAGAGCGCAGACAGGGGCTCAAGATTGCCTGTCCGGAAGAGATTGCCTACCGCATGGGTTTTATCAACGCCCAGGCGCTCGAAGCGCTGGCTGACAAATATGCAAAGAATGGCTACGGACGGTATTTAAAGCAGGTACTGAGCGAAAAGGTTTTCTGATGCGGGCCTTGCAAACGCAAATTCCCGAAGTGTTGATATTTGAACCCAGGGTATTTGGTGATGAGCGGGGATTTTTTCTGGAAAGCTATAACCAGCGCGTTTTCCAGGAAGCCACTGGCTGGGCGCCTGCTTTCGTGCAGGACAATCATTCCGGTTCTGCCAAGGGTGTCTTGCGGGGGTTGCATTACCAGATCCGACAGCCTCAGGGCAAACTGGTACGTGTCGTTGCCGGTGAAGTGTTCGATGTCGCGGTGGATATCCGCAAAAGCTCCCCCACCTTTGGCAAATGGGTAGGCGCCTATCTCTCGGCAGACAACAAAAAGCAGATATGGATTCCGCCTGGTTTCGCCCATGGTTTCCTGGTGTTGTCTGAATTTGCCGAATTTCTCTACAAGACTACGGACTTTTATGCGCCCGAGCACGAGTGCTGCATACGCTGGGATGATCCGGCGATCGGTATTCAGTGGCCATTGCAGGCGCAACCTGTCCTTTCGCAAAAAGATCAGCAAGGCGCAAGTTTGCGTCAGGCGCCGCTTTTTGATTGAAATAACATGCCTGTCACCAGTCGGATTCTTCTCACAGGAGTAAACGGACAGGTTGGTCATGAATTGCAGCAGACGCTTGCTCCGCTCGGCCTCGTAGTTTCCGTTGCGCGCACACAGCTTGACCTTACTGATACTGACGCGATCCGTCGTCTGATTCGGGAAATCAAACCTGCTTTCATTGTTAATCCGGCGGCTTATACGGCAGTGGACAAGGCGGAGTCCGAGCCGGAGCTTGCCTTTGCCATCAATGCAACCGCACCGGCAGTCATGGCGGAAGAGGCGGCGCGTTTGAATGCCACATTCATTCATTACTCTACCGATTATGTCTTCGACGGCAGCAAGACAATGCCCTATAACGAACAAGATCAAACCAAGCCCTTGGGCGTGTATGGACAAAGCAAGCTGGCGGGAGAAGAAGCGATACGCACGGTCGGCGCAGACCATCTTATTCTTCGTATCAGCTGGGTGTATGGGGCTAGAGGACGAAATTTCCTGCGCACCATCATTCGGCTTGCGCAGGAGCGGGACGAACTCAAAGTGGTAGCGGACCAGCGGGGCGGACCTACATCAAGCAGGGCTATTGCAAATGCCACTGCGGTAATGCTCGAAAACTGGCGGCCGGAAAGAAACGGTACGTATCACCTGACCTGCGCCGGGGAAACGAGCTGGCATGGCTTTGCCCAGGCCATCCTCAGATTCTACGAATCACATCGGGCTGCACAAAATTGGCCGCCGCTAAAAGTGCAGGCCGATGCGCTGCAGGCCATCTCTACTGCCGAGTACCCGACTCCGGCTGCTAGGCCGACTTATTCCGTATTGAACAATGCCAGGCTGCTGACGGAATTCCGCATTTCCATGCCATTGTGGTCAGAAGCGTTGTCTTCCGTAATGCGCGAGCTGAGGCTGGAGACATGAAGATTGTCTACGATGCGAATACCAGCCTGGATGCGTATGTCGTCAAGAACCTGCTGGAATCGGAAGGTATCGCAGCGTTCGTGCAGGGCGAACATCTGCAAGGCGGTGTCGGCGAGTTGGCCGCCATGAATCTCGTCAAGGTCAGCGTGCACGATGCGGACGCTGCCAGTGCAAGGTGCCCTGATCGAAGAATGGGAGAGCAGCCAGCCCGCGGATGAGGAAGTCCCACCCAATCTTGATGGAAGAGACGGATGAAGCCAGCAGTTTCAAGATGTTTCTTATGGGGTTTATCGCCGGTGCGTTGACGACCTGGCTTTACTTGCAGATGATGGCCTAAGCCGCGGTAGCATCGGCCCAGCTGTTAGGCGTTTCATACAGCCGTACCTGCACCAGGCGCAAGTGATTCCCGTAGAGGTCTGTATAGCAGCCATTCAAGATGCGAAACGCTTCGGCAGCCATGTTTTCTGCCGTCGGCACGGTCTCCATCACAACAGTCTTGTGGTTGGGAAAACCATTGAGAAACGTCAATACCTCGGTATCCCCCTTGTAGACGATAAAGGCATGATCCCATGGATCAACGACTGCCTGGCGCGCGATGGCCTTGACGTCTGAAAAGTCCATGAGCATGCCATTTTCGGATGCGCCTTCCTGCATGATGATGTCGCCGGTCAGGGTGATCTCGATGGCATAACGATGGCCGTGCAGGTTGCGGCACTGGCTTTTGTGGGAGGGAATGCGATGGCCGGCATCGAACTCAAGACGGGTGGTGATTTGCATGCGGCGATTATATCAGCACGCGACTAAATGCCGGCGAGCGTGCGGATATGTGCTGCGGCACTAGTCGCCAGCGCATCCAGTCGGTACCCGCCCTCCAACGCGGATATGATCCTGCCACGGGCAAAACGTCCGGCGATCTCCTTGATGAAGTTCGTGACCCAGATGTAATCATCTTCTACCAGGCCCAGTTGCGCCAAGGGGTCATCCGCATGAGCATCGAAACCGGCCGAAACAAATATCAGCTGCGGCTGGAAGCGTTCCAGCGCGGGCCTGAATTGGGCTTCAACGGCTTTGCGGTAGCTGTCGCCATTAGTGTTGGCAGGCAACGGCACATTGACCATGCGTTCAGTGCGGCTGTCGGCGCCGCGACCCGGATAAAACGGGTGCTGGAATGTAGAGCACAGCATCACGCGAGGGTCATTGGCGAATATGTCTTCGGTGCCGTCCCCATGGTGCACGTCAAAATCAATGATGGCGATCCGCTCAATGCCGTACTGCTGCATTGCATGGCCCACGCCGACTGCAACGCTATTGAATATGCAGAAGCCGGCAGCATTTTTACGTCCTGCATGGTGTCCTGGCGGACGTACGCAGCAGAAGGCATTGTCAGCCTTGTCAGTCATCACGAGGTCGGTTGCAAGCACTACAGCACCGACAGCATGCAGCACAGCCGATAGCGTCATCGGACCCATGGCGGTGTCAGGGTCCAGCCGGACTATTCCCGCTTTGGGCGCTATCCTGCGGATGTGGCTGACATACTCCGGCGCATGCACGCGCAATAGCTGGCTATCAGTCGCAGGCGGTGCCTCATACAACTTCAGTTTTTCGGTGATTCGCTGCTTATCCAGTTCATGCCTGATGGCGGAAATGCGGGCAGGGGATTCGGGATGCGCGCCATCCATGACGTGCAGCAAGGTGTCAGGGTGGGAGATAAAAGCAGTCGTCGGGGTGCGGCGCATTGTCAGCCCAGCTCGCTTACCAGACCCTGGTAATAGCCAAGGCGCTGTGAAGCAATGTGGTTGTTTTCAACAGCTCGCATAACGGCACAATCCGGTTCCTTCATGTGCCGGCAATTGGCAAAGCGGCATTTGCCCAGGAAGGGGCGAAACTCGATAAAAGCCTGCTCCAGATCTTCGATGCTCAGATGGTGCAAGCCGAATTCCTGCATGCCTGGCGAATCGATCAGCTGTGTGCTCTGGTTAAGGTGATACAGATGCGTCGCTGTCGTGGTGTGTTTGCCGCTATCCAGTACATCCGATACCTCTTGCGTGCGCACGTCTGAATCCGGTAGCAGGGCATTGATGATGGTGGATTTCCCCATGCCGGACTGGCCCACCATCACGCTTGTCTCGTCTTGCAGCCATGGCTTCAATGGCGATATATCCTGCTTTGCCGATAACGCCTGCACGCGGTAACCCAGTGCGGAGTAAAGCTCAAGGCGCGATTGTGCTGCAGCGCTTTCGCCAATGTCGCATTTATTGAGCACGATCAACGCCTTGATACCGGCAGCTTCCGCTGCAATCAGACAGCGGTTGAGCAGTTCTTCATAAAAACTGGGTACAGTCGCCAGCACGATCACAGCCTGTGTGGCATTGGCCGCCAGCATCTTGCTGCGGTATGCACTGCTACGATAAAGCAGCGATGAACGTGGGAGGATATGCTCGATGACGCCCTGATTGCTGCCGGTGAGCTGGACTCCAACCCGATCTCCGCAGGCGACATCAGTCTTTTTGCCACGCGTGACGCAGTCGATGGTGCCTGCGACATTGTCGATTTCGACTGCATAGCGCTTCCCGTATGCAGCCGCCACCCGGCCCTGGAGGTTGTTGTCGGCAGCCAATGGATTGTTATTTATCGAACTTGTAATACGTCTGGTTCAGGTAGTTGGCAACGTGCAATTCTTCATCCTCGAACCATTTAAGCCCCAGCATGGTATTGCAGTTGCGAATCTGGGTCAGCAGTTGTGAGGACGTGTTGACTTTGCGGTCTTCGCGCGTATAAATCGCTGAGCCATCTGCTCCATATTTGGCGGCGTGGCAGCTGATGCAGTTTTTCTCCACCATCGCCTTGCCAATATTTGCATCGCCTTGAGCAAAGGGATCATCAGCAAAAGCAAGATGAGGGCTTAAGCATATAAATACTGAGACCAATAACTTATACATAAGTCCTCCAGTAAATTCTATTTGACGAAAGCTGCCAGTCGCGTGATGCGGATATTGGCTGGCGGATGCGAATCATAGAATGCGGAATGCAGTGGGTCTGGCGTCAAAGTGGATGCATTGTCGCGATAGAGCTTTACCAGTGCTTCGATGAGGTAATTGGCATCTGCGTTTTTCGCAGCATACTCATCGGCTTCAAACTCGTTCTTGCGCGAATAGCTGGCCATGAGCGGGCGCAGTAAAAACAGGAACACCGGGCTCACCAGTAGAAATAGCAGCAGCGCCATGTAATTGCTGGGCTCAGTGACCCCCAGCCCCGAATAGAACCAAGGCTGTTGCATAAGCCAGCCCAGCAGGGCAAGGCCCACAAAGCTCACGAAGAACATCAAGGCAATGCGCTTGATGACGTGCCTATGCTTGAAATGACCCAGTTCGTGCGCCAGTACCGCTTCGATTTCATCCGCATCCAGGCGTTCAAGCAGCGTATCGAAAAAAACCACGCGCTTGCTGGAGCCGAAACCAGTGAAATAGGCGTTGCCATGACTGCTGCGCGTGGAACCGTCCATGACGAACAGGCCTTGTGATTTGAAGCCGCATTTACTGAGCAGAGCTTCGATGCGCGCTTTCAATGTTTCATCCTGCAATGGAGAAAATTTGTTGAAGAGCGGCGCAATAAAGCTTGGATATATCGCCAGCATCAGCAGGTTGAATACGCTCCATACCACCCATAGATAAACCCACCAGTAATCCCCGGCGCCTTGCATGAGGTACAGCGCGGCAAACAGGATAGGCGCTCCCAAAAGCAAGCCGACAATGGAATGCTTGATCAGGTCAGTAAAGAACATTTTCGGCGTCATCTTATTGAAGCCGAAACGCTCGTCGATGACAAAGGTCTTGTAGTAGTCAAACGGCAGCTCGACGAGACTGCTAACAAGCAGGGCGCTCAGGATGACCAGCGCACCGCGCAGGATTTCGTGATCTGGCATTACGCCACGCCAGCCGTCATCAATGATCTGCAGCCCGCCACCGATTGTCAGCAGCACAAGCAACACGGCCTGGGCAATGCCTTCCTGCAGCATGAGGCGTGTCTTGGCAGAAGAATAATCAGCGGCTTTCTGATGAGCATCCAGGCTGATGGTCTCGCTGAATGCCGCCGGCACCTGATTGCGATGCGTATGGATATGCGAGATGTGGCGTCGCCCCAGCCATACCCGCGTAACAGTGGTGGTGATCAGCAATGCAAGAAATACGACAGTAAGCGTGGTAGCCATAAATTTTGGGATTCAGTTAAACTCTGATGCTTTTTAGAAGTGCGCGCAGCCGCAAGGTTCATTGGATGCGCGGCTCAGCCGTATTTTAATGGAAATCATTATGTCACAAGACCAAAATAACCTCATCTGGCTGGATATGGAAATGAGCGGCCTGCAGCCGGATACAGACCGTATCCTGGAACTGGCAGCTGTCGTTACCGACGCCGAGCTCAACGTACTGGCGGAATCACCCGTGCTCGTGGTACATCAATCCGATGCGGTGCTGGATGGCATGGATGACTGGAACAAATCTACGCATGGCCGCTCCGGCCTGATAGAGAAGGTCAAGGCCTCCACGCTGGATGAGGCTGCAGCAAGCCAGCAGATGATCGAATTTCTCAAGCAGCATGTGCCATCCGGCAAATCGCCCATGTGCGGCAATTCCATCTGCCAGGACAGGCGCTTCATGGCGCGCTATATGCCCGAGCTTGAATCGTATTTTCATTACCGCAACCTGGACGTCAGCGTGTTCAAGGAGCTATCACGTCGCTGGAAACCCGCCATCTATAACGGCTTCAAGAAGGCCAGCAAGCATGAGGCATTGGCGGATATCTATGAATCCATCGAAGAGCTCAAATATTACCGCGAGCACTTTCTGAAGCTGGACTGATTCAACAGGCAAAAAAAGAGGGTGCGTCAAACGCACCCAGAGGGAGGAGAAGTAAGCTTGGAGTAGCTCGCTTCCTGTTAAGCATCAAGCGTGCCACAGCATTATTATTGACCGACGCTGGCTTGGCTATTGGCCCGCAGCCCGATTTATCTCTTTAGCCTTTCGTATACCTGCACATATTCATGCGCACTTTTGCCCCAACTTAGGTCCTGACGCATGCCATTTTGCTGAATCTGGTGCCAGACACGCGGTTGTTTGTAATGCCCAACTGCCCGGCTGAGAGCCGATAACAGCGCCTGCGGCTGCGGGGCCCGCATGACAAACCCCGTAGCGCTGCCATCTTCAAGACTCTGCGCATCAGTGTCATACACGGAATCCGCAAGCCCTCCCGTATGCGTTACCACGGGCGGTGTGCCATAACGCAGGCCGTACATCTGATTCAGGCCGCACGGCTCAAAACGCGAGGGCATGATGAAGATGTCCGCGCCTGCCATGATCTGGTGCGAGAGCGTTTCGTCATAGCCGATGGAAACCCCGGCCTGCTGCGGATAGCGTTGCGCCAGTTGTCTGAAGCCGGCCTCAAATCGTGCATCACCGCTGCCAAGAATGGCCAGCTGGCAACCTTGCTGGATCAGTGTTTCACCTATCTCCAGCAGCATATCCAAGCCTTTCTGTTCTGTCAGCCGGCTGACTACTCCGAGCAAGGGTGCGGCCTTGTTCTGTTGCAGCCCTAGCTTTTGCTGCAAAGCCTGCTTGACTGCCTTTTTCCCTGCCAGGTTTTCTGCATCGTAATGATGAGTCAGATGAGGATCGCGGGCGGGGTCCCATTCCTGCATGTCAATACCGTTGAGTATGCCGTGGAGATCGAGCTGCCGCGTTGCAAGCAGACCCTGCATGCCGAAACCGAATTCCTCGGTCTGGATTTCCCTGGCATACGTCGGACTGACGGTGGTCAGGGTGTCTGCGTAGAAAATACCGGCCTTAAGAAAAGACAGCTGGCCGTAATATTCCAGGCCGTGCATCTGGTAGCTTTCAGGCGGCAGCCACAATTGCGAAACCCAGTCGGAGCAGAAGTTGCCCTGGAAGATCAGGTTGTGAATGCTGAGTACGGAACTGGCGCAGTTCTGGATGCCGGAGGCACGCATGTAGTATACATAGGCTGGCGTCAGGCCGCTTTGCCAGTCGTTGCAATGCACGATATCGGGAATCCAGTCGGATAACGGGCTTTGGCTGCAGGAAAGCATGGCGGCGATACGCGAAAAGACGCCGAAACGCAGGGGATTGTCTACCCAGTCACGACCGCTGGCGTCGAGATAAGGGCCGCCTTCGCGCTTGTAAAGGTAGGGACAGTCTATCGCCAGCACTGGTATGCCGCTTCCGGGCATCTCGCCGGCAATCAGGCTCACGCTATCCACGAATGGCAACGGGCTGACAGTGGCTATAGTTTTGCTGTTCTGGAGTTTTTCCAGCACCGCCGGATAGCCGGGAATCAGTATGCGAACGTCGTGGCCAAGCTCGCGTAGCGCTGTGGGCAATGAACCGCTGACATCGGCAAGGCCGCCGGTTTTGACAAGTGGATAGGCTTCAGAGGTGACGAACAGGATACGCAAGGCTCAGGCTCTTCTTAACGTGATTGGGGAATCGGGTGTATTCTTGGGCAAATTCATCATACTGAGCGCATATGCGCTTATCAAGGCGTAACCGGACATAAAGGATCGGCATGGGTGCAGGCGGATTTGCAGCGGTAGGGGTTGGGGCGGCACTGGGTGCATGGCTGCGCTGGAGCCTGGGTGTCTTTCTCAACCCGGTGTTTTCTGCACTGCCGTTGGGCACGCTGGTCGCCAATCTCGTCGGCGGCTATCTCATGGGTCTGGCCATGGGTTTATTTGCGTTCGAGAGTTCCGCCTCTCCCGAAATGCGGCTCTTCATCACGACTGGCTTTCTGGGAGGCCTGACCACCTTTTCTGCCTTTTCAGCCGAGGCTGTGCATCTGCTTTCCCGTGGCGAATACGGCTGGGCTTCAGCGCACATTCTGAGTCATGTGGTGGGATCGTTGATCATGACTGGCCTAGGCGTGCTGACAATCCAGATGCTCCGCCATTAAGTGCTGGCAGTAAATTGATTGATTAAATTAGGGAATCTCCCTATAATCGCGGGCTTTCCAACCTTGCCTCACCGTATCGCATAACGGGAGGCTGCAATCCAAAAGGAGACTACATGCGACATTACGAAATCGTATTTATCGTCCACCCGGACCAGAGTGAGCAAGTGCCAGGCATGATCGAGCGCTATCGCACCCTGGTAACCACCAACAGTGGCGTCATCCACCGCCTTGAAGACTGGGGCCGTCGCCAACTGGCTTATCCGATTCAGAAAATTCACAAGGCACACTACGTGCTCATGAACATTGAGTGCAACCAGGAAACCCTGGACGAGCTTGAGCATGCATTCAAGTTCAACGACGCCGTGCTGCGTCACCTCACCGTAAATACCAAGGACGCGGTTGTCGCACCTTCCCCGATGATGAAGGAAGAGAAATCCCGTTCATTGATCGGCGCCGCCAAGGAAGAGGAAGCACCGGCAGAAGCCTCCTAAAACCGGCTGCAGCGCTTTGGCGACGAATTTACTGGTCATTCAAGGCGAGCTGCTCAAGGTGGAAGAGCTTCGCTTCACCCCCGCAGGTATACCGATTCTTAATCTGATCATCGGTCATGTGTCGGAGCAGGTTGAAGCAGGAATGAAACGCAGGGTTGAGTGTGAAGTAAACGCGATGGTCATGGGTGAGCTGGCAAAAACATGCCAGCACCTGAAAGCGGGAACAGCAGTGAAAGCTGCCGGATTCCTCGCCAAGCGTGGTTTCAAGAGCACACAGCTTGTAATGCATATCAACAAGTTAGAGAAAGTATCTCAAGGATAGAAAGGTTTCATCATGGCACGTGACATGTTCAAACGCCGCCGCTACTGCCGCTTCTCGGCAGAGGGCATCAAGGAAGTGGACTACAAGGATGTAGATCTGCTGAAGGATTTCATCAACGAAAATGGCAAGATCATCCCAGCGCGCATCACCGGCACCAAGGCCCGGTACCAGCGCCAGCTGACCACTGCAGTGAAGCGCGCGCGCTTCCTGGCACTCTTGCCTTATACCGACAAGCACTAAGGGGTAGGCCATGCAAGTGATTCTGTTAGAAAAGGTAGTAAACCTGGGTAACCTGGGCGACATCGTCAGGGTCAAGGATGGCTACGGCCGCAACTTCCTGATTCCACAAGGCAAGGCCAAGCGTGCAACGGAAGCCAACAAGGCTGAGTTCGCTGCCCGCCGTGCCGAGCTGGAAAAGCAGCAGGCTGAGCAGCTGACCGCTGCCCAGGCGCGCGGCGAGAAGCTCGCAGGTCTCAACGTGCAAATCGCACAGAAGGCCGGCGTGGATGGCCGTCTGTTCGGTTCCGTGACCAACTACGACATCGCCGAAGCTGTTAGCAAGCAAGGTTTTGAAGTGGCGAAGTCTGAAATCCGCATGCCGGAAGGTCCATTGAAGACCATTGGCGATCACCCGGTCAGCGTTGCGCTGCACCATGATGTGGTTGTGGACATCACCGTATCGGTAGTGGCTGAAGCCTAAATCGTACGAACGTAAAAAAGGCCGCAATCGCGGCCTTTTTTATTGCCTTCATTCTGACTAATCGCAACGCTGTACCGGCTGCTCGGCGAGCGCGGCCCATTCCGCATCGGTAAACAAGCGTGAGCGGATCAGGAAGCGCAGTCCGGTGGGCCGTTCCAGCGAAAACTGACCACCCGTTCCCGAAATCACATCCAGCGTCAGATGCGTATGCTCCCAGTAGCGGAACTGGCTTTCGCTCATGTAGAACGGCACGCCGCCCACCTCACCAAGCTTGACGTCAGCGCTGCCCAGGTAGAACTCGCCTTGCGGAAAGCACATGGGCGCGCTGCCGTCGCAGCAGCCTCCCGACTGGTGGAACATTAGCGGCCCATGCTCGGCCTGCAGCCTGACGATCAGATCCAGCGCTGCCGGCGTAGCTGAAATCCTTGAAACGGCTGTGCTCATGCAGTCAGGTTAACCGCAAACATCAAGCGTCAAAAGAACCCCAGCGCTTTCGGGCTGTAGCTCACCAGCAGATTCTTGGTCTGCTGATAATGCTCAAGCATCATCTTGTGGTTCTCGCGTCCGATGCCCGACTGCTTGTAGCCGCCGAAGGCTGCATGTGCGGGATACAGATGGTAGCAGTTGGTCCACACACGGCCGGCCTGAATGCCGCGCCCCATGCGGAAAGCGCGGCTGCCGTCACGTGTCCAGACGCCAGCGCCCAGACCATAAAGCGTATCGTTGGCGATCTGCAGGGCTTCTTCCTCATTCTTGAAGGTGGTCACCGAGAGCACCGGCCCAAAAATCTCCTCCTGGAAGATGCGCATCTTGTTATTGCCCGCCAAGACCGTTGGCTGGACGTAATAACCATCCTTGAGCGGACCTTCCTGTACATTGCGATCGCCGCCGATCAGGCAGCTTGCGCCTTCCTCATGGCCCAGCTTGATGTAGGAGAGAATTTTCTCGAGTTGTTCGCTGGATGCCTGTGCGCCTATCATGGTGCTCATATCCAGCGGGTTGCCCTGCTTGATGCGTGATACGCGCTCTATAGCCCTTTCTATGAACTGATCGTAGATGGATTCTTCAATCAGTGCACGCGAAGGGCAGGTGCAGACTTCGCCCTGATTCAGCGCGAACAGGGCAAAACCTTCCAGGCATTTATCGAAATAATCATCGTCGGCATCCATGATGTCGGCGAAGAAGATATTCGGGGACTTGCCGCCCAGCTCCAGCGTAACTGGAATAATGTTCTGCGACGCGTACTGCATGATGAGCCGGCCGGTCGTGGTCTCGCCGGTGAAGGCAATCTTGGCGATGCGGCTGGAGCTGGCTAGGGGTTTACCCGCTTCCAGGCCGAAGCCGTTGACGATATTGACCACGCCGGGCGGCAACAGGTGGCTGATCAATTCCATGAGGACGAGAATTGATGCCGGTGTCTGTTCAGCAGGCTTGAGCACGACGCAGTTGCCGGCGGCCAGCGCAGGCGCAAGCTTCCAGACTGCCATGAGAATGGGGAAGTTCCACGGAATGATCTGGCCGACAACGCCCAGCGGTTCGTGGAAATGGTAGGCCACGGTCTCATGGTCGAGCTCGCTGATACTGCCTTCCTGCGCGCGAATGCAGCCCGCGAAATAGCGGAAATGATCAATCGCCAGCGGAATGTCCGCGTAGGTGGTTTCGCGCAGCGGCTTGCCGTTATCAATAGTTTCGGCAACAGCGATGGTTTGCAGATTGGCTTCCATGACATCGGCAATCTTGTTCAGGATGATCGCCCGTGCTGCTGGCGACGTCTTACCCCAGGCATCCTTGGCGGCATGCGCAGCATCCAGTGCCAGATTGACATCCTTCTCCGTTGAGCGTGCTAGCTGGCAGAACACCTTGCCGGTCACCGGGCTGGTGTTGTCGAAATACTTGCCATCTGCCGGCGGTACCCAATTGCCGCCGATGTAGTTTTCATAACGTTCCTTGTACGGAATTTCTACCCCCAGATCCTGCAGACTTTCGAGACCCATAACTCCTCCATTGATATGTTTTTTTACCTTGACCTTGCCCCTGACGTGAGCAAAGATAGAACTCATACAGCAGAATCTGTGCCGCATTGGGTGAGCACTATTAGTATCTGATTTATATGAGAATTTCGTAAACCCGCACTAACTTGTTCTGATTCAACTGATACATAATGAGACATTCACCCTGTGAGACGAGACAGGAGGAATGCGAGGAGAACGCCATGAGCCGATCAACCTACCTGAATCGTATCCGCGACGCGCGTCAGCATTTCCTCGGCAGTGGAGATGTGCCTGACGGCCTGTTGCCAGAATCCATCCGACGCTCATGGAAACGTTGTGCAAAAACCGGGCTGGCAACAGACCTCAAAACCGATATCGAACTGGTCAACCAGGGTGTGATGAGCGAGTTGCGGGAAGGAAATAACGCGCTGCTGGCGCAGGCACAGCCTGAAATGGAAAACCTCTATGCGCACATCATGAGCACGCAAAGCATGGTGATTCTGAGCGACTCTGGCGGCACTATCCTGCATGCCATGGGCAATCCCGACTTTATGGGGCGTGCTCAGCGCGTTGCCCTGCAGCCAGGCGTCTGCTGGCGTGAAGAAGTCACGGGTACGAATGCGATAGGCACGGCGCTGGTGGAAAAGACCCCGGTATTCGTGGGCGGCGCAGAGCATTTCTTCGATCGCAATACTTTCCTGAATTGTTCTGCAGCGCCTATTCTTGACCCGGCGGGCAAGGTGATCGGCGTGCTCGATATTTCCGGCGACTATCGTCAGCCGCAGGAGCACACCATGGCGCTGGTCCGCATGTCGGCGCAGATGATTGAAAATCGCCTGTTCAAGGTCCATTTCACCCGGGAAGTCACGCTGCATTTCCATTCACGGCCAGAGTTCATTGGCACCCTGTGGGAAGGCATCGCTGTATTTTCCCAGGAGGGCAGATTGTTGGCCGTGAATCGCAGCGGTGCTTTCCAGCTGGGGCTCAAGAAACATCAGCTGGGCGTGGAATTTGAAGAACTATTCAGTATGGGTTTTCCGAAATTCATGGATGCGGTGAGAAAGGAACCGCGCCGTAATGTGCTTAAGCTGGGGAACGGCATCCAGTTGCATGTGAGTACCACTTTGGGGCAGGCTGGCGTTCTCAGTAATATCCTGGCGTCAGCAAAATCTTTGCATGAACCCCTGCCGCTGGATCGCCTGGATACCGGTGATGCCATGATGCACAAGGTGGTCAGCAAGGCGAAACTGGCTTTGGGACATGAGATACCGATTCTGATCGAAGGCGAAACCGGCACTGGCAAGGAGCTGCTGGCGCGTGCCATCCATGCATCCGGACCCCGCAAGCAGGGCCCGTTCATTGCCATCAATTGCGCATCTATCCCCGAAGGATTGATCGAATCCGAGCTGTTCGGTCATGAAGAGGGCGCATTTACCGGAGCCCGCCGACGCGGCGCCATGGGGCGCGTGCAGCAGGCGCATGGCGGTACGCTGTTTCTGGACGAGATCGGAGAGATGCCGCTACCGCTGCAGGCGCGACTGCTGCGCGTGATACAAGAACGCGAGATCGTGCCGCTGGGCGGCAGCAAACCTGTGCCCGTGGATATTGCCATCATCTCGGCCACCAACTGCAAGCTGCTAGAGCGCACGACCAATGGTGCATTCCGTGAGGACCTTTATTACCGGCTCAACGGATTGAAACTCGTATTGCCGGCCTTGCGTGAACGATCAGATCTGAAGGCGCTGATCGCACGCATGCTTGAGGAACTGGGCAGGCCCGAGGTCAGTATTCATCCAGCCGCGATGCAGATACTGCAACGCCACTCCTGGCGCGGTAATATTCGTCAGCTGGGCAACCTGCTGCAGACTTCCATGATTTTCATGGAGGGCGATGAGCTGCAGGTTCAACACATGCCAGAGGACTTTCTGGAAGAGCTGCAACTTTCCAGCTCGACACCTGCCCGGCTGAAGATGGATAGCGCCGACATTGCCGGTACAGAGTGCGCCCTGATTCGCCATGCGCTTGAGCAACATCAGGGAAATATGGCTGCGGCGGCTCGGCACCTAGGCATCAGTAGGGCCACGATTTACCGCAAGATCAGACGGCTGGGGCTGCAGTTCTGAAAGGCTTTTGCCGTTCAGCTGTTGCTATAATGCGCCCATGGCCGACGACTCACTAGAAACACTCAAACTCCCTCCGCACTCCGTTGAGGCCGAACAGTCGGTACTTGGCGGTTTGCTGCTTGAAAACGAAGCCCTCGATAAAATCGCCGATCTGCTGACGGGCGGTGATTTTTACCGTCATGACCACCGTTTGATCTTTGAACATATCTGCAAGCTTATAGAGCGCAACAGGCCGGCTGACATTGTCACAGTCGCCGAGTCGCTGGAAAGCTCAGCAGAACTTTCCGGGGTAGGCGGCATTGCCTACTTGGGTGCACTGGCCCAGAACACGCCCACGGCGGCGAATATTCGCCGTTATGCTGAAATCGTGCGAGAGCGCGCAGTGATGCGCAAACTGGTGGAAGTTGGGTCTGGTATTGCTGAAAGCGCGTATAGCCCGCAAGGCCGCGACGCACAGCAATTGCTGGATGAAGCCGAAGCGCGCATTTTCCAGATTGCCGAAGGCGGCAAGCGCAGTTCCGAAGGTTTTGTGGACATCAAGGTATTGCTGCCACAGGTGGCAGACCGTATCGACCAACTATTCCAGCGCGATAACCCGAGCGATGTCACCGGCGTGCCGTCGGGCTTCAGTGACCTGGATTCCATGACTTCCGGCCTGCAGCCGGGCGATCTCGTCATTGTGGCCGGACGACCATCCATGGGTAAAACCGCTTTCTCGCTCAACATGGCAGAAAACGTTGCGCTGGATACCGGATTGCCGGTGGCCGTGTTTTCCATGGAAATGGCGGCTACCCAGCTCGCCATGCGTATGATCGGCTCCGTGGGGCGGCTCGACCAGCATCGCATGCGCACCGGCCGTCTCGAGGACGAGGACTGGGTGCGGCTCACTACCGCTCTGGGGCGCCTCAATGATGCACCGATCTTCATTGACGAAGGTGCGGGCCTGACTTCGTTCGATTTGCGGGCCAGAGCGCGGCGCTTGCATCGCCAATGCGGCAAACTGGGCCTGATTGTGGTGGATTACCTGCAACTGATGTCTGCACCGGCCAACCGCCAAGGCGAGAACCGTGCAACCGAAATTTCAGAGATCTCGCGTTCGTTGAAGTCGCTGGCTAAGGAGCTGGATGTACCTGTGATTGCGCTTTCGCAGCTCAATCGCAGCGTTGAACAGCGTCCAGACAAGCGTCCTGTGATGTCAGACCTGCGTGAATCCGGCGCCATCGAGCAGGATGCGGACGTTATCCTGTTTATCTATCGTGATGAGGTCTATAACCCTGACACGCCGGACAAGGGCACAGCCGAAATTATCATCGCCAAGCAGCGGAATGGCCCAATAGGCCGTGTTCGTCTGACTTTTCTCGGTGAGCACACGCGGTTCGAGAATTTCGCCCCAACCGACGCCTACTAGCTGCATGCGTCCAATTTCCGCAACCATCAATCTTGAGGCATTGCGCCATAACCTGCGGGTGGTGGCAGCCGCTGCACCGCACTCGCGCATCATGGCGGTGGTCAAGGCCAACGGATATGGTCATGGCCTGCTCAACGTGGCGCAGGGGCTGAAAGCCGCGGACGGGTTTGCCGTGCTCAATCTGGAGGAAGCGGTAAGCCTGCGCGAAGCCGGCTACAGGCAGACCTTGCTGCTGCTGGAAGGCGCGTTTTCTTCGGATGAGCTTGAGCTGGCATCCTGTCATCAGATCACCTTGGTCGTACATAACATGTATCAACTGGAAATGCTGGAAAAGGCAGCACTCAGTCGGCCCATCTCTATTTTTGTGAAGATGAATACGGGCATGAACCGGCTGGGGTTTGCGCCTTCAGAGTACAGGACTGCCATCGGCAGACTGAAAGCGTGTCCGAATGTTGGAGACATCGCGCTCATGACCCATTTTGCGACCGCAGACGAAGCGCTGGGCATCGAAAAGCCTTATCGCATCTTCTCTGAAGCATCTGCCGGTATGGCGTATCCAGTTTCACTGGCGAATTCCGCGGCCATTCTGCGCTATCCGCACACACATGCAGACTGGGTGCGCCCCGGCATCATGCTATACGGGGCCAGCCCCATTGCGGGGACGCCGGCTTCCACGTTCCAGTTGCGGCCCGCAATGAGCCTGCGCAGCGAAGTCATCGCGGTGCAGACTCTAAAGAGGGGAGACAGTGTGGGCTACGGCTCCAAATTCACGGCGGCGCGAGAGAGCCGCATCGCCGTCGTGGCATGCGGCTATGCCGACGGCTATCCGCGGCATGCACCCAACGGCACGCCTATCCAGGTGGCGGGCAAGGCATCACATACCGTAGGCCGCGTTTCCATGGATATGCTGTTTGCCGACATTACCGATATCCCGCAGGCGGACATTGGTAGCCCGGTGGAATTGTGGGGAGAGCAGGTTTCCGTGGACAGTGTGGCGGAAGCTGCAGGCACTGTAGGCTATGAATTGCTGTGTGCGCTGGCGCCGCGTGTGCCGGTGAAGGTGCTCAACTGATGGCGAAACCCAAGGTCGTATACAGCTGCACCGAATGCGGCGGTCAGACGCCAAAATGGCAAGGCCAGTGTCCATCGTGCATGGCGTGGAATACGCTGGTCGAGAGCATCTCCGATGTGCCGGCAGCGGCCAATCGCTATGCTTCGCTGAACCAGACAGCGGGTCTGCAGAAGCTGGCGGATGTGGAAGCCGCTGAGGTGCCGCGCCACCCCACAGGCGTAGGAGAATTTGACCGCGTGCTCGGCGGCGGGCTGGTGCCGGGCGGTGTCGTGCTGTTGGGCGGCGATCCGGGTATCGGCAAATCAACATTGCTGTTGCAGACGCTGTGCCATATTGGCAACCAGCGCAAGGCGATCTACGTCAGCGGCGAGGAATCGGCGCAGCAGATCGCCATGCGTGCCAGGCGGTTGGCACTGGATGCCAGCTCCATCCAGCTGCTGGCTGAAATCAACCTGGAAAAAATCCTCAACATCCTGCAAACGCACAAGCCGGATATTGCCGTGGTGGACTCGATCCAGACCGTGTATTCCGAGGCGCTGCAGTCGGCCCCGGGCTCCGTGGCGCAAGTGCGCGAATGTTCGGCGCAGCTGACGCGATTGGCGAAACAGCTGGGCATTACCGTCATCCTCGTCGGGCATGTCACCAAGGAAGGCAGCCTGGCGGGCCCTCGGGTGCTGGAGCACATCGTGGATACGGTGCTGTATTTCGAGGGGGACCCCAATTCCAGTTTCCGGCTTATCCGCGCTTTCAAGAATCGCTTCGGTGCGGTGAATGAGCTGGGCGTATTTGCCATGACCGAAAAGGGGTTGCGCGAGGTCAGTAACCCGTCAGCCCTGTTCCTATCACATCACACCGAACAAGTCGCAGGCTCTTGCATTACCGTGACGCAGGAGGGCACGCGGCCCTTGCTGGTGGAAATACAGGCACTGGTGGACGAAGCACACGCCCCCAACCCCAAGCGTCTATGCGTGGGGCTTGAGCAGAATCGTCTCGCCATGCTGCTTGCTGTGCTGCACCGGCATGCAGGCGTTGCCTGTTACGACCAGGATGTGTTCGTCAATGCCGTCGGCGGCGTCAGGATATCGGAGCCGGCAGTGGATCTGGCTGTGTTGCTGTCCATCATTTCTTCGTTTAAAAACAAACCACTGCAGGATAAACTTATTGTATTTGGTGAAGTTGGTTTGGCTGGTGAAGTACGTCCTGTGCAGCGCGGTCAGGAGCGACTCAAGGAAGCCGCCAAACTAGGCTTCACCAAGGCGATTGTGCCCAAGGCCAACATGGCCAAGCAGCCCATCAAGGGTTTGGAAGTCATTGGTGTGGAGCGGCTGGAACAGGCGCTGCGCCAAATATAGACACGATAAAAAGGCAGTTTTTAGCACCTTTTGTTCACATCAGCTGTTCTTTCAAGCCGATTCGCTGACCCCAATTTGGAACGTCCGTAAGCCTTCGGCTGTCTTTCTGAACAAGTCACCCTACATGAACCCTTACGGAGGAAACAATGGCTACGAGAATCAGGAATTTGGTGCTGGTATGCATGATGGGATGGTGCATGGCTTCCCAGGCCGATGGATACGGACCTTCCATCACACTGGACACAGCCAAGCAAGTTGCGGCCAGCGCGGCTGATGAAGCACGCAAACAACAGTTCCGCGTGGCTATCGCCATTGTTGATACGGCAGGTCAATTGGTTTATTTCGAAAAGCTGGACGACACGCAGATGGCAAGTGTGGAGGTTGCCATCGCCAAGGCACGCTCCGCCGGTATTTATAGACGTGAAACCAAGGTCTTCGAGACTGCATTATCGCAGGGACGAAATGCGATTCTCGGCTTGCCTGGCGCAGTTCCTATCGAGGGCGGAATTCCGTTGGTCAAGGATGGCAAGGTGATTGGCGCAATCGGTGTCAGCGGTGTGACATCAGAGCAGGATGGACAGGTCGCCCGAGCCGGTGCCAAAAGGCTGGCTCAGTAGCTGAATGTCTTGCCGCTGATGCCGGCACTGTCCGGCCCCATGACATAGAGATAGGCGGGTAACAGGCTTTCGATGCCCGGCAGGTTTGCGTGCAGTTCCCCAGGGTGCGACTTGCGGCGCTGCGGCGACTGCACCGCGCCGGGTACAACCGTATTCATGCGCAGATTGGGTACATTCTCCAGCTCCAGCGCCCAGATTTTTGCCATGTGATCAGCTGCCGCCTTGCTGATGGCATGCGCGCCCCAGAAAGCTGCAGGTGTCTGGGCAGCGGCAGTGGACGTGAAAACGACTGCGGCATCAGGTGAGTTTTTCAATAGCGGCAGACAGGCCTTCGTCAGCGAAAATGGCGCCAGCAGATGCACACGCAGCATCAGTTCGAACTGGCGAGGCGTCTGTATTTCCAGCGGGCTTAACACATCAAAATGCGCAGCGTTATGCAGGATGCCATCCAATCGCCCCAATTGCTGCCGAATCCCTTCCGCCATGGCGACAAACTCCTGTTCCGTTGCCTTGATCAAATCCATGGGGAAAATCAGTGCCTCGGTATGGCCAGCTGTTGCTATCTCGTCGTAAACGGCCTCCAGCTTGGCTGACTTGCGGCCCAGCAGGATGACCTGTGCGCCGCAGGAAGCAAAGGCGATAGCGGCTGCTCTGCCGATGCCTTGTCCCGCGCCGGTCACGAGGATGACGCGGTCCGCGAGCAGGTCAGGCGGAGCCTGGTAATCACGTAGATTTTTCATGCTTGATTATTCTGTAGCCAGGATAGTGAAATCTGTATCCATGGGAATCCGGGTGTCGGAAACCGTGATGCGTTCGACATTGGCAAGTCGCGGACCTGACCGTGCCCAGGTAATGATTTCATCAATGGCATTCATATCCTCGCTGCAAACCACGGTCTCCACAGAACCGTCGTGGCGATTGCGCACCCAGCCGCTCAGGCCCAGCTGTTGTGCCCGCAATTGCATGTGGCTGCGGTATCCAACACCCTGAACGCGGCCTTCGATGCGCAGATGTCGTGCGATTTTCATCAGATGGAGATGGTATTGCTGCGGGGTGAGGGCATGACGACCAGCTGATGGCTGCCCGGTAGCAGCAGTTCAATAAAGAAGCCGAAGGCTGCGATGAAGATGCTGGCGAAAAATGCGGTCCAGAAGCCGGATAGCTTGAAACCCTTTACCAGTGCGGCCACCAGCATGATCATGAGGGCGTTGATGACCAGCAGGAAAAGGCCCAGGGTTACCAGTGTCAGCGGCAGGGTGAGGAAAATAAGGATGGGCCGCAGGATGGCGTTGGCGAACCCCAGCAGCAAGGCTGAAACCAGCAATGAGGATCTGTTGCTGAAGGTAATCCCTTTGAAGATAAAGCTGGCGACCCATAAGGACAGGCTCATGATCGCCCAGTGCATGAGGAATTCGACGAGTGCATTTGTCATTATTATTTTCTCCTGAGTTCGGCAAGGATGTGATCGGCACATTGTACGCCGCTACGCACCGCGCCCTCGATGGTGGCAGGATACAAATTGGCAGCGACGCCGTCTGTGCTGTAATCGCCAGCCAGGAAAAGACCGGGCATGGGTGTTATTTGTAATGGCCTGGTCATGCCCGGCTGGCAGGCGAATGTTGCGCGTTTCTCAGCGATCACTTTGTGCCACAGCGGTGGTGGCAAATGAGGGAAGGCCGCGGCGAGCTCTGAAGCCACGCTTTCCACCAGTGCCTGCTGAGTGAGTTTCTGGTGGGCGCCTTCTGCGCTGATGACCACTGCCAGCAATCCCGGCTGATTGCAAAGCCAGCCACGGTCAAATACCCATTGTGAATGCAGCCCTGTATTTCGATCACCGGCGAAGCCCAGCATCGGGCTATCAAGACGCGTACCTTCGGGATATTGGAGATAGACCGTATAGATGGGCTGATAATCGAATTGCGATACCGCGTCTACGGTATCCGCCATCTGCGGAAGATGTTCGAGCAGAGGCTGCAAACGAAACGGCGAGGTCGCGAGGACGACGTGTGTGAAGGTCTCGCGCATGCCGCCTTCTGTTTCCAACAGGAAATCGTCTGGCTTGCTGAGGCCGGCGACAGGTGCGGACCGCGCAACCCTGCCGCCTTTGCGCTCGACATAATCAGCCAGCGGATCCGCCAGCAGGCTGGAAAGATCGCATCTGGGCAGCAGCATATCGCTGTCCGTGCGATTGCCGGCAAAGCTGTCCCTGAGCACGTTGAGAAATACTTGCGCGCTCGCCTCGGCAACCGGCGTATTCAGGGCCGCCAGGCATAGCGGTTCCCATAATAGACGCGTCAGCCGGGCGGGCTGGCCCTTGCGCTGCAGTAGCGCGCCCAGCGTCTCATCTTTATCAAGTTTGAAGCCTTGCAGCTTCATCCAGGCCATGAAATATATGGCGGTGAACCGTTCGCCGAGGGAAAGCCCGTTTGCCAGCAGCAAGCCGGAAAGGATATGCAGGGGTGCAGGCAGGAGAGGGCAGGCGTTCAGCTTCAGTTCGCCATACATGTGCAGCCGCAATGGCATCCGCAGGAAAACGTCGCCAGGATTCCTGCCAGTGAGTTGAAGCAGGCGTAAGGTTTCATTGTAGGCACCCAGCAGGATGTGCTGGCCGTTATCCAGCGACAGGTTCTTCCATGAAACGCCTCTGGCTCGACCGCCCAGATGCGGGCTGGCTTCGAACAGGGTGACACGGGTGCCGTGTTCCGCCAGGCGGGCAGCGGCCGCCAGTCCTGCGCAGCCGCCTCCGACGACGGCAACGTGTGTTGCGGACATCAGGTCCTGATCCAGGTTACCCAGGCCAGCCACAGCTTGCGCAATGGGGTCAGGGAAATGCGCGCGTTGAGGACTTTGCTCGCGCCGCCGGCGCGAATCTCCCGCAGCAGGGTGCGATAGATGGCCGTCATGATCAAACCCGTACGCTGTTGCTTGCGGTCTTCGTCCGGCAGTTCGCCAAGCGCGCGGTCGTAATAGCTTTCTGCACGCTCAATCTGGAATTCGAGCAGTTGCTGCATCTGCGGCGTTTCACGGCTCTGCAGGATGTCGTCTTCGCTGACGCCGAAGCGTGCCAGCTCGTCCTGCGGTAGATAAATGCGATTACGTCGCGCGTCTTCTCCGACGTCGCGGATGATGTTGGTGAGCTGGAAGGCAAGCCCCAGATCGTGTGCATACTTCAACGTACGGTTGTTGCTGAAACCGAAGATGGATGCCGACAGCAAGCCGACCACGCTGGCTACACGATAGCAATAAAGCTGCAGATGCTTGAATTCGGCATAGCGGTTCTGCTCCAGGTCCATCTCCATGCCGTCGATGATTTCGTGGAAATGCTCCTCGTTGAGCTGGTAGCGCGTGACAGCCGGCGCCAGGGCTTGGGAGACGGGATGTTGCGGAGTCGCGTTATAGAGATTGCCGATTTCCTTGCGCCACCAGGCGAGCTTGGTGCGAGCCACCAGTTCCTCATGGCATTCATCGGCAATATCGTCGATCTCACGGCAGAAGGCATACAGCGCTGTGATGGCTTCACGTTGCGGCTTGGGCAGGAAGAGGAAGCTGTAATAGAAACTGGAGCCGCTGGCCGCGGCCTTTTCCTGGCAGTATTCCTGCGGGCTCATGCGTAATCCTTCCTGGCCAGCGCATGGGACAGCATGCAGGCCCAATCCCAGGGCTTGAGCACAGGCCTGTGATGGAACATGTCGCCGCGGGATGCCTGCAGTTTATGCAGGATACGTGCGCCGCCGGCAATCATGGTACGTAGCTCAAGCCCAATGCGGCCGGGCAGCGCAAGCCCGAGCGGGGCACCGCTCTGCAGCATGTCCATGGCGCGGGTGATTTCGAACTTCATGAAGGATTCCCAGTTGCCGCTGGTATCGCCTTCGGCGATCTGTGCTTCGCTGATGCCGAAGCGGCGCATTTCGTCGAGCGGGAAGTAGATGCGATTCTTGCGGTAATCAATGGCGACATCCTGCTGAAAATTGATGATCTGCAGCGCGGAGCAGATGGCATCCGAGCGCTTGAGATTTTCCGGAGTGGCATGTCCGTATAGGTGCAGAAGCAGCCTGCCGATAGAGTTGGCCGAACGCCGGCAATAATCCAGCACTTCATCGAAATTCTCGTAGCGCGTCTTGACCACATCCTGGCTAAAGGCGTCGAGCAGGTCGCGGAATAGCTGGATGGGCAGGCGCCAGGCGCGAATCATGTTGGCCAGTTCCCTGAAAAAAACTGTTTGCGGCAGCTGCCCAGATTCGATACGGTCGAGCTCCTGTCTGAAGTCATTGAGCATTGCCAGCCGTGCTTCGGGATTGAGTTCGCCTTCATCGGCAAAGTCATCCGCCTGCCGCGCAAATGAATAGATGAGGCCGATCGGTTCGCGAAAACGCATGGGCAGCAGGATGGATGCTACCGGGAAATTTTCGTAGTGGCTGTTGGCGAGCGCGAGGCTCTCATTGATAACGGACTTGCCGTCAGGTGTCTCCATGGCGGCGTAGTATGCCACAAAGCGCCTGGATCCGCCCGTGGCGCCAGCGATGGCGCTTTGCGCTACAATCGACGCATCCAGAACAGAAGAGAACCCTATGCTTGGAATCATTGGCGGTACCGGCCTGACGCAGCTGGCCAACCTCAAAATCATCCGTCGTCAGCTCATCCGTACGCCGTATGGCGAACCTTCCGGTCCTCTTACATTCGGGGAGATTTGCGGCCATACGGTGGTCTTCCTGCCGCGGCACGGCAGCGGGCATACCATCGCCCCGCATATGGTGAACTATCACGCCAATATGTGGGCTCTGAATGCTGAGGGGGTCAGGTCTGTGGTAGCCATTGCTACCGTAGGCGGCATCGCTCAGGACCTGAAGCCAGGCCAGCTCGTATTGCCGGATCAGCTGATTGACTACACACACGGCCGTCGCACCACCTACTATGACGGCGTAGACCTGCCAATCAAGCACATTGATTTTACCGAGCCCTATTGCCCCAGGATGCGCGATATGTGGAAGCAGGCAGCGATCAATGCCGGTGAATCATTGGTAGACGGCGGTGTCTACGCAGCAGTGCAGGGGCCGCGACTGGAGACCGCTGCTGAGATCAACAAACTGGAGCGTGACGGGGCAACTATCGTGGGTATGACCGGCATGCCGGAAGCCGCGCTGGCACGCGAACTTGAAATGAGTTACGCGGCACTCTGCCCGGTGGCGAATTACGCAGCAGGCAGGGGCAACAGCGAGCATGGCATCAGCTATTCCGATATCAACCTGGTGCTGTCGGAAGTCATGGGTCGTGTACGCAAACTTATCGAAGAGGTGGTATTGCTACATGCCGATTAGGCCTGTATTACGCATGGGCGATCCGGTGCTGCTGCAGAAGGCGGCACCCGTGGAGCAATTCGACACGCCCGAACTTCATGCCCTGATACAGGACATGCACGACACCATGGAAGACATGAATGGTGCCGGCATCGCCGCGCCGCAGATTGGCGTCAGCCTGCGTGTGGTCATTTTCGGTGTGGGTGCAACCCCGCGTTATCCCGATGCTGAAGAAGTGCCGTATACCGTGCTGATCAATCCGGTCATCGATCCCATCGGCAATGAGATGGAAGAGGGCTGGGAAGGCTGCCTTTCCGTTCCCGGTATGCGCGGAGTCGTCCCGCGATACACGGAGATTCATTACACGGGCTTCGACCAGTACGGCAATCGCATCGATCGCGTCGCCAGCGGTTTTCATGCGCGTGTGGTGCAGCACGAATGTGATCACCTCGACGGCATTCTTTATCCCATGCGCGTCGAGGACATGACCCGCTTCGGCTTTACTGATGTGCTGTTCCCCGGCGCCGACATACAAGACGACTGATTCTGTTGTAGAATGCGGCCTCCCGGAAGCGTGGCCGAGTGGTTGAAGGCACCGGTCTTGAAAACCGGCAACGGGCAACCGTTCGTGAGTTCGAATCTCACCGCTTCCGCCAAATCCCCCATAAGTTCAAAAACATCCCTTTTAGTTTGGAATGCTATTTGCATCACGTTTGGCGTGACTGCCTATTTTATTAACATTCAAGGAGACGATTCATGAAAAAGTATTTGATTCCTGCCCATTGGCAGCCATGTTTGCCCTGCCAGCCCAGGCAGACAACCACCTTAACTATGGTGTCGACAAGTGCATCGAGGCTGCGCTCGACAAGCATGCAGGCAAGGTTGTATCCCTGCGTGGTGAACTGGAAGAGGGCAAGGCCCAGTATGAAGTAGACATCAAAGGCAAAGACGGCAAGATCTACGAAGCCGAGTGCGACGCAGCTACAGGCAAGGTGCTAGAGACTGAAGAAGAAGTGCATGCCGGCGACCAGGCGTTTACAGGCAAGGCCAAGGTTGGTCTGGACGCAGCACTCAAGACGGTTCTCGCCAAATATCCAGGTGCCGTGATCAAGATCGAATATGAAATCGAGCCTGAAGGCATCGCCTACGAGTTTGACATCCAGGGCAAGGATGGCAAAGTGACTGAAATAGAAGTCAACGCGGTCACAGGCAAGCTCGGATCACCTGAAGAAGTGCTGTATCAGGTCGGCAAGTAATATTCAACCTGTTGGAAAACGCTGCCCGCGGGCAGCGTTTTTTTTGTCTGCAATTTCTCGGAGCTCATTTGTTTAGTGTTGGTTGCTGGTTGTTTATGAACAACCAGATTGGTTGTAAACACGAACTCAATCATGGCATTCGCAGCAATTCCCACGCGGTGGCGTCCCAAGCCTTTCTGATTGCAATTGTCAGGTATGAATTTCCACAGCCCGGTTGAGACTTAGCGCTGCCAGCGAGCTTGCAGCGCCCGACAGCAGGTAAATGCCAACATAGGCTAGCCCGAAATGCGCAGCCAAACCGAGTGCCACCAGCGGCGCGAAACCGGCGCCTGTGAGCCAGGAGATATCCGAGGTCAGCGCTGCGCCTGTATAGCGGTACTTAGAGGAGAAATTAGCGCTGACAGCGCCGGAAGCCTGGCCGTAGGAGAAACCCAGGAGCGTGAAACCGATGAGGATGAAGGCGTCCTGGTTGACCTCACTGCCACCCATCAATGCGGGTACGAACATGCTGAGCACGGCGATGAGAATGGCCAGGAGCCCTAGCGTGGTGCGGCGGCCGATGCGATCGGCGAGCAGGCCGGAGCCGATGACACCGAAGATCATGAGCGTGGCCCCCAGCATCTGCACCAGCAAAAAGTCACCCATTGAACGCGTCGAATACAGGTTGATCCAGGACAGCGGGAAGATGGTGACGACATGGAATAGCGCATAGCTCGCCAGTGCGGCCATGGCGCCAATGATGACGTTGCGGCCTTCGGTGTGCGACATGTCGCGGATGCGTGTGGGTTCCAGTTCGCGCTCGTCCAGCAGATGTGTGTATTCCTTGGTGGAAACCAGGCGCAGGCGCGCGAACATGGCGACGACGTTGATGGCAAAGGCGACGTAGAACGGATAGCGCCAGCCCCACGCGAGAAAATCTTCGGACGAAATATTCAGCAGCAGATAAGCAAACAGCCCGGCAGCAAGCAGAAAGCCGACCGGTGCGCCAAGCTGTCCCAGCATTGCGTACCAGCCGTGCCGGTTCTTGGGCGCGTTAAGCGCGAGCAGCGAGGGCAGGCCATCCCACGAGCCGCCGAGCGCCAGGCCTTGACCAATGCGCAGGAGCGAAAGCAGCACGATAGCGGCGATGCTGAAATCGGCATAGGTCGGCAGAAAGGCGATGCCGGCGGTAGAAAAGCCAAGCAGGAAAAGCGCGCCGCTCAGCTTGATTTCGCGGCCGTAGCGACGCTGTATCGCAAGAAAGGCAATCGTGCCGAGTGGCCGTGCGAGGAAGGCGAAGGCAAAGATGGCAAAGGCATATAGCATGCCTTCCAGCCGTGGTGCAAAAGGAAAGAAGATTGCCGGGAACACCAGCACAGAAGCGAGTGCATAGACAAAGAAATCGAAATGTTCGGAAGCCCGGCCAATCACCACGCCGATAGCGATTTCGCCCGGAGCGATGCGTGTATCGCGCGCATTGATATTGCGGGCGCCGCTGCTGGTGGAAAAGGGCGAAAATTCTCCACTGAGCTCGCCATTGTTCAGGTTGGTGTTCGTCATCGTCATTCCTCCCGTTATTTGAATTCGCTGCGGCGTGGGCCGTTTGTTCACCAGGGTGGGACAAAACGTCCAATCGTCAACAGACACGCATTCAGGTAAGTTGCGACAATTCTTAAGTTTCGTCTGTATTACAGCTTACAGTATGGTGCCTTTATTCATTCGTTGCGGACTGATTTTTCTGTCCTTTGCTCTGCTCGCAGGATGCAATACCGTCGTCCTGAATCCTGCCGGCGATATCGCGGCCCAGCAGGGCAACCTCATTGTCGTTTCAACGGCGCTCATGCTGCTCATCATCGTGCCGGTGATCGTCCTGACGATATTCTTCGCCTGGAAGTACCGCCAGAGCAATACCGCTGCCAAATACGATCCTGACTGGGATCACTCCACCAAGCTGGAGCTCGTGATATGGGGCGCGCCGCTGCTCATCATTATCGTGCTCGGCCTGATCACCTGGATTACCACCCATACGCTGGACCCCTACCGCCCCCTGTCGCGAATTGATGCCGAGCGTCCGCTTCCTGCCGATCACAAACCGCTCGTGATTGAAGTCGTAGCGCTCGACTGGAAGTGGCTGTTCATTTATCCGGAGCAGGGCATCGCCACCGTGAACGAGCTGGCGACGCCGGTGGACACGCCAATCCAGTTCAAGATCACGGCATCCACCTACATGAATTCATTCTACATTCCTGCGCTCGCAGGGCAGATCTATGCGATGGCAGGCATGGAGACCAAGCTGCATGCTGTGCTCAATAAGCCCGGCACTTACGAAGGTTTTTCTGCCAATTTCAGCGGCGACGGCTTTTCGCACATGCGCTTCAAGTATCACGGATTGAGCAGCTCCGACTTCGAGACCTGGGTGAACGATGTCAAGACTCAGCGCGATGCGCTAGACCGGCCAAGCTATGTGGCGCTTGAAAAGCCCAGCGCGCGCGAACCTGTACGTCGCTACGGCAGCGTCGATCCCACGCTTTACCATGCAATTCTCAACCGCTGTGTGGATGAGCATGCCACCTGCATGGATAAGATGATGAAGCATGACCATCACCGTGCTTCAGGAAATAACTCCGTGGAGCATGACGCCATGAAGCATAACGACATGGAACACCACGAACACCACGAACACCACGAGTAATCAGGCGGTGATGAATCCTACCTTGCCAAGAACGCATCTGCAGAGAACGAACCATGTTTGAAGATACAAGTACTACCCAGCTCATCTTTGGTCGCATGTCCTGGGAATCCATCCCCTTGCACGACCCCATCCTGCTGGCAACCTTCATTTCCGTGGCCATTGGTGGAACGGCGATCCTTGCCCTCATCACGCGTTTCAAGCTGTGGGGCACGATCTGGCGCGACTGGATTACCAGCATCGACCACAAGAAGATCGGCATCATGTACATCATCCTCGGCCTAGTGATGCTGCTGCGCGGCTTCGCGGATGCGCTGATGATGCGTGCGCAGCAGGCCATCGCTTTTGGCGATGTCGCAGGTTATCTGCCGCCGCATCACTACGACCAGATTTTCACAGCGCACGGCGTGATCATGATTTTCTTCGTCGCCATGCCGCTGGTCACCGGCCTCATGAACTACATCGTGCCGCTTCAGATTGGCGCGCGCGACGTTGCATTCCCATTCCTCAACAATTTCAGTTTCTGGATGACCACCTTTGGCGCCGGCCTGACCATGGTGTCGCTATTCGTCGGCGAATATGCGACAACCGGCTGGCTGGCCTATCCGCCGCTGTCAGGTATTCTCGGAAGCCCGGGGGTGGGGGTCGACTATTACATATGGTCGTTGCAGATTGCGGGGATAGGGACACTGCTATCCGGGGTCAACCTCATCGTCACCATAGTCAAAATGCGTGCACCCGGCATGGAAATGATGAAGATGCCGGTATTCACCTGGACCGCGCTCTGCACCAACGTGCTGATCGTCGCTGCCTTCCCGGTATTGACCGCCGTGCTCGCCATGCTGTCCATGGACCGCATGCCGGGCACCAACTTCTTTACCAATGATCTTGGCGGCAACGCCATGATGTATGTCAACCTGATCTGGATCTGGGGCCACCCCGAGGTGTATATCCTGATCCTGCCGCTGTTCGGTGTATTTTCGGAAGTGGTCTCCACCTTCTCCGGCAAGCGGCTGTTCGGCTACACCTCCATGGTTTACGCCACGGTGGTCATCACCATCCTGTCCTACCTGGTATGGCTGCACCACTTCTTCACCATGGGCTCGGGAGCCAGCGTGAACTCGTTCTTCGGTATCACCACCATGATCATCTCGATCCCGACCGGGGCCAAGATATTCAACTGGCTGTTTACCATGTATCGCGGACGCATCCGCTTCGAGCTGCCCATGATGTGGACCATCGCCTTCATGATCACTTTTGTCATCGGTGGCATGACCGGCGTGCTGCTGGCAGTGCCGCCGGCCGACTTCGTGCTGCACAACAGCCTGTTCCTGATTGCCCACTTCCATAACGTCATCATCGGCGGCGTCGTGTTCGGCTTCTTTGCCGCGCTTAACTACTGGTACCCCAAGGCCTTCGGCTACAAGCTCGACGAATTCTGGGGCAAGCTGTCGTTCTGGTGCTGGGTCATCGGCTTCTACGTAGCCTTCATGCCGCTTTACGTGCTCGGCCTGATGGGCGTGACGCGCCGCATGAGTCAGTTCCAGGATCCGTCGCTGCAGATCTGGTTTGTGATTGCCGCCATCGGCGCCGTGCTGATTCTGTTCGGCATCATCTTCCTGATCGTGCAGCTTTATGTCAGCTTCCGCCGCCGCCATGCGCTGCGTGACGTTACCGGTGACCCGTGGAACGGCCGTACGCTGGAGTGGTCCACGTCTTCGCCGCCGCCGGTATACAACTTCGCGTTCACGCCGCGCGTGCATGACAATGACACCTGGGCCGACATGAAGAAACAAGGCTATCAACGCCCACGCTCCGGCTTCACAGCTATCCACATGCCCAAGAATACAGGCGCCGGTTTCATCATCGCGCTGCTGAGTACGGTGGTCGGTTTCGCCCTGATCTGGCACATGTGGCCGCTGGCGATACTGGCTTTCGTCGCGACCATGGCTGCCATCATCATCCATACCTTCAACTATGAGCGCGACTACTACATTCCTGCGGAAGAGGTTATCCGTACGGAGAACGCGCGTACCGCCATGCTGGAGCAACATGTCTGAGATCAACGCAACTTCTGACGGCGTCATGAGCGCCGATCCGAGCGCACGTTATTACGTGAACGAGCATCATCCGGAAAACGGCACCTTGCTCGGCTTCTGGCTTTACCTGATGAGCGATTGCCTGATTTTCGCCTGTCTGTTCGCCACCTATGCCGTGCTCGGGCACAGCTACGCCGGCGGACCGACGGGAGTAGAGCTGTTCGATCTGCCGTTGGTCGCCGTCAACACGGCCTTGCTGCTGCTGTCTTCCATCACTTACGGCTTCGCCATGCTGGAGATGCAGCGCAAGGGTTTGCGCAATACGCTGATCTGGCTGGGGATCACGGGTCTACTGGGTGCAGGCTTCATCGGTATCGAACTATATGAATTCTCGCACCTCATTCATCAAGGGGCAGGGCCGCAGCGCAGCGGCTTCCTCACGGCATTCTTTGCGCTGGTAGCCACTCACGGCTTGCACGTGACTTTCGGCATCATCTGGCTGGTCACGCTGATGTTCCAGCTGCGCAAGCACGGCCTGACGCCTGAAAACAATCGCCGTCTGATGTGCCTCTCCATGTTCTGGCACTTTCTGGACGTGGTCTGGATCGGCGTCTTCACCTTTGTCTACCTGATGGGAGTCCTGACATGAGTAATCAACATAGTCATGAGCACGGTCATCATGAGCATGGGCATGCGCCGAGCACCTTCAAAGGCTACATGACGGGCTTCGTGCTGTCGGTAATCATGACGGCCATCCCATTCTGGCTGGTGATGGACAATGTCCTTGCAAACTCGAGCACGACAGCGCTGGTGATCCTGGCTTTCGCTGCAGTGCAGATCGTCGTGCACATGGTGTACTTCCTGCACATGAACACAAAGTCGGAAGGCGGCTGGACCATGCTGGCATTGATCTTTACCATCATGCTGGTCGTTATTACGCTAAGCGGCTCGCTGTGGGTGATGTACCATCTGAACAACAACATGATGCCGGGCATGATGCCGGAAAGCGCCCACGCCATTCACGAAATGAACGAAATGCCATGATTCCCGATAAGCGCAGCACCTTGAATGAGGCTGCGCATGGGGACAATTTGCGCCCGCGCACTACCGCCGCACTGATTGTGATGGCTGTGGTCGCGGCGCTTTTTTTTGCGGGTTTCGTGGCGCTGGGCACCTGGCAGGTGCAGCGCCTCTCCTGGAAGCTCGACCTCATCGAGCGTGTCGAACAACGGGCCTTTTCAGCGCCCGAGCCGTTGCCTGATCCTGCTCGCTGGCAGCAAATCACTGCCGCATCTGATGAATATCGTCACATCCGTCTTGAAGGCGTTTACCGCTATGATCTGACCGTCAAAACCCAGGCCGCTACCGAACTAGGTAGCGGTTACTGGCTGTTGACGCCGCTGCAGCTGGCCGATGGCAGGATTGTCTTTGTCAATCGTGGCTTTATTGCGCCTGCAGGGGAAGACCTTGCGCGGCAGACGGGCCCGGTAAATACAAATTCTCGGGTTGCTGTGACAGGGCTGCTGCGCATGAGCGAGCCGGGCGGCGGGTTTCTACGTCAAAACGCCCCGCGGGGTGATCGCTGGTATTCACGGGATGTGCAGGCGATGGCCAGATCGCGTGGTCTGGCGGCAGTAGCGCCTTTCTTTGTCGATGCAGACGCCCGTACTGCAGGCACGGCACAAACACCGGGCGCTTATCCCGTTGGCGGGCTGACTGTGCTGCAGTTTCATAACAACCATCTGATTTACGCAGTTACTTGGTATGCTCTTGCCTTGATGATGGCAGCCGGGGCCTGGTGGGTGATGCGCGAAGAACTCCGGCTGCGACGAGGCTTATAGAACCCAGCTGAACAGGTTACGACGCGAGAATAAATGAGGGAAAGACGTACCGCCGCTACCAGTGTGGAAATCGCTGCCGGCCACGAGAACATGCTGCAGCTGGTCGAGTTGCGCTGGCTTGCCGTGATCGGCCAGGTTGTCACCATCTATGTGGTGAGCACTGTTCTGGGGATTGCGCTGCCTTTGCCGCAGATGTTGACGGTGCTGGCCTGCCTTGTGATCTTCAACCTGTTCTGCCAGCTGCGCTGGCATAAACGTCGCGAGGTCGCAAACAGTGAACTGTTCCTGGCACTGTTGGTGGATGTCGCCAGCCTGACCGCCCAGCTTTATTTCAGCGGCGGCACAGCCAATCCTTTCGCATTCCTTTTTCTGCTGCAGGTTATCCTGGGCGCAGTGCTGCTCGAAACCTGGGCCACCTGGATCATTGTCGCTATCACTTGCGCCAGCCTTGCTTGCCTCTCGTTGTTTTACCAGCCGCTGCCACTGCCTGTTGATCACAATAGCGGCTTCCCCAGCCTCTATGTCCAGGGTCTGCTGATTTGCTTCGCGCTGAACGCTGCCTTGCTTGTGATTTTCATTTCACGTATTACACGTAACCTGCGGATGCGGGATGATCAGCTCGCCGACCTGCGTCAGCGCACGACTGAGGAAGAACATATCGTGCGTATGGGGCTGCTTGCCTCGGGTGCGGCCCATGAATTGGGTACGCCGCTCGCCACGCTGTCGGTGATACTGGGTGACTGGCGGCGCATGCCGGAATTCAGCCGCAATCCGGAGTTGCAGGAAGAAATCGCAGAAATGCAATCACAGCTGCAGCGCTGCAAACACATCGTCAGCGGCATTCTGCTCTCAGCTGGCAAGGCGCGCGGTGAATCCTCCACGAAGACCATGCTCAACACATTCCTTGATGAGTTGGTGGATGAGTGGCGCACAGGCAGGGCAGTATCTCATTTCCAATACGAAAATCGCATCACGACCGATCTGCCAGTCGCGTTCGATACTGTGCTCAAGCAAACCGTGTTCAATATGCTGGATAACGCGTTTGAGGCATCCCCACAGTGGTTGGGCCTGACAGCACAACTCGAAGGGGATATGCTGGTTGTGGAAGTGGCAGATATCGGGCCCGGCTTCAATAAAGACATGTTGTCACAGCTCGGCAGGCCCTACCAGTCGAGCAAGGGGCGCGAGGGCAGTGGGCTCGGCTTGTTCCTGGCCGTGAATGTCGCGCGAACCCTTGGCGGCACACTCACTGCGAACAATCGCCCTGAAGGCGGCGCAGTAGTCAGGCTATTGTTACCGTTATCGGCAATTGCTTTGGAGGAGGGCGAGACGGATGTCAGCTGAACGCCTGCTGCTGATTGTGGAAGATGATGCCACGTTCGCAAGAACGCTGGGGCGCTCGTTCGAACGGCGCGGCTATAAGGTGTTGCTGGCCGCGAGTTGTGATGAGGTGGAGACCCTGCTTAGGATGCATACCCCAACACATGCCGTGGTCGACCTTAAGCTCAACGCAGGAAATTCCGGTTTGAACTGTGTGCAGTCCTTGCATGCACACGATCCAGAGATGCTGATCGTTGTCCTGACCGGATTCGCCAGTATCAATACAGCCGTCGAAGCCATCAAGCTCGGCGCATGCCATTATCTGGCCAAGCCCTCCAATACTGACGATATCGAAGCGGCCTTCGATCACGTTGCCGGTGCAGCGGAGGTGGAGTTGACCAATCGCTCGACATCCATCAAGACGTTGGAATGGGAACGCATACATCAGATCCTGGCTGAGACAAATTTCAATATCTCCGAGGCAGCGCGCCGGCTCGGAATGCATAGGCGCACGCTGGCGCGCAAGCTGGAGAAGCAGCGCATTAAATAGGCTGTCGCCTGCATCAGTCTTGTCCAGATTGCGAGGAGTATGGGAGATTCAAGTTTTAGCGTTCTTTAACTTCTGCGCCTTTTTAACTCTGCACTTTCGCCTATATTGATAACTTAAGAATCTTCTCGTTCGATACCGAACAGATGCCGCAGGGCACACCATGCAATAGTCTCTCAGGGCCACTCTGGCTCAGCAGCAGCATTGACGGGACAACCCTTGTATGGTGAAGCTTATGAAAAAAATTATTCATGTATTTCTGCTCTTCTGTCTATTTTCTACCCCAGCTTATGCTTATATAGGCCCAGGACTCGGCGCAGGCGCCCTCGCCACTGTGCTCGGCGTTCTGCTGGCAATCCTCATGCTGGTAGTTGGAATAGTCTGGTATCCGCTAAAGCGACTGATTCGTAGCCTGAAATCCAAAGAATGATCATTTGGGTAACGGCTTTTGTCATAGCCTTACTCATTGTTGAGCTCTGCTTTGGCGTACTGAAGGGCGGTTGGGTTAAGCAGGAGGTTGGTGCCATTCTGGTGAACCTGCAGGACATCCAGAAAGCCGAACGCGACGAAGACAAGCAGCGTCTGTTGATCTTCGGCGGTATTTCCACCCTGCGTTTCAGCCTGCTTTTCGCATTGTTTCTGGCACTGCTGGCAGTCATCGTCCTTTTCATTCCATGGCTCTTCGACTGGAGTGACGACAGGACAACCGATTATTTCATTACGCTGACGATCATCGGGACGGCTTATGGTGTTGTGCGGGTGTGGCTTGGCTCGCGTAATGCAAAACGTCGTGATGAAAAACGTGTGGAAGCGAAACATGATTACGCCCCGTTGGATCGCTGGCTGCACTGGCTCGCATTGGAACCACTGGCAGTACGGCGATTGTCCTTTGAGATGGAATGCCAATTTGCGCTTCCGACAGCCACGAAAGAGTCCGGTGCCGCCAACCCTGCGGACCGTGCCGTGTATGTATGCGGCCTGGCAAGGTCCGGCACCACCATGCTGCTGCAATTCCTGGACCAGACGCAAAGATTCAGGTCACTGACCTATAGGGACATGCCGTTCGTACTGGCGCCGAATCTGTGGCGAATGCTGAATCGGCATTCCTCGCGTCAGGCCATGCTGAAGGAAAGGGCGCATGGCGATGACATGCTGGTCGGCTATGACAGCCCCGAATCCTTTGAGGAGGTTTTCTGGCGCACTTTCGGCAACAGCGCCAACGCCACTGACAATGCTTACGGCTCAAATGATGTAGGTGAGGAGGCATTGCAAAAATTTGCCGATTACCGTTCCCTGGTGGCAAACCCGAAGACAAAGGACGCTGAAAATAGCCAGCCAAAGCGCTATCTTTCCAAGAACAACAACAACCTGCTGAGACTTAACAGTCTAGCTGCCAATCCTAGCTCCACCATCCTGCTGGTCTATCGCAACCCCGTTGATACCGCACGTTCACTGTATCGCCTGCATCAGCTTTTCAGCACGAGCAACGACGATTTCACCAGGCGTTATATGGGCTGGCTGGGGCATCATGAATTCGGTCCTGGCCATTTGCCTCTATCGTTTGCCGTGCCCGGTATGAATCCTCGACTGAAGCCCGACCAGGCCGATTATTGGCTGGATTATTGGAATGCGGTGTATTCCCATGTGCTGGAGCAGGAAAGTGCAGGGTTTTATCTGGTAAGCCACGACCGCATGCGGGAATCGCCGAGGCAGGTGCTGGATGCCATCTTTACGCTGCTGGGTGAGGAAGCTGATATCGACCGTATGGCAGCGGAGGTTAGGGCACCTAAAGCCATGGATACACCGCCATCGGAATTCAGCCCTGAACTGCTTTCTATCGCTAACGCGACATATACCCGATTAACAACAAGCAAATTCAATTTATACGGGCCAACTAAAAATGAAAAAATCTGCTGATAAACCAAACCCATGGCCATTCAGATTATGGGTGTGTTCTATCGTATTACTTGCCATTGTTTTTTCCATTATCGCTACCGCTTGGGCGGTAAGGCACGTGCTTGTTAAAGGGGGCACACGCTTTACCGAAACGCAGGAAGAAGTGGTTTTGGGAATCGCCAGTTTCCCGGGACAAACAAAACTGGCGATACTTGAGATCATCAATTTATTGAAAGATGAACCAGCTCGGTACCTGGTTCATAAGGCTGCAGCGGAGAAACCGCATTGGACACGCAGTTTTCCTGCTCCTGATGACGATGGGTATCTGCTTTTTTCAGGTATTGATCGAGGGGCGAAAGAACCGAGTATTTCCCTGATACAAATAAAGGATGGCGAGGTGTTGGCCCACTGGCAGCCTGATTGGGATGAAGTGATGAGGCAAACAAGCGAGACGAAATATGTGGATATATCGAGGTCCAGCGTCCTGCCGATACACCCACTGCTCTTACCTGATGGCGATGTAGTATTTAATACATGGGCTTCCATGGCGCGTGTTGGTGTATGCGATGGAAAACCCAAATGGGTGCTGGATGAAATAATGCACCATTCCAATGAACTGGATAACGATGGCAACATCTGGGTCCCGTCAGTTTCGAAAGAAGTGGAAGGCTTCGCTGATAATGCATGGCTTGCTGATCAGATTCGGGATGATGCTTTAGCCCTGGTTACCCCTGAGGGCAAGATATTGCAAAAGATATCCTTCGCCAAAGTCATGCGGGAGCATGGGCTTGAATCCCTGCTGTTGGGAACAAAGGGTCTCAGGATGCATGAGGATCCGCTTCACATCAATCAGATATCCGTTGCGCGCAACAGTACAGACCATTGGCAACGCGGTGACCTTTTAATATCAGCGCGGAATATCAGTACAATTTTCCTGTATCGGCCCTCAACCGGACGTATCATTTGGCACCAGACCGGTCCGTGGATGAACCAGCATTCAGCAGCATTCGTTGGTGATCACCAGATATCCGTGTTTGATAACAATGTGTTCGTTAGTAAGGAGTTTTCAGGACATTCTTTTATCACTCCGGAGGATATGAATCGGGTGATGGTTTTTGACTTCAAAACCAATCAAGTCTCTGAGCCTTATGCCAAACTGCTAAAAGACACAAGACCCGTCACCGTGACGGAAGGTCGGGCCCAGATATTGAATGACGGCGGGCTGTTTCTTGAAGAGACCAACTTTGGACGGCACCTGCGTTTCAACAAAGACCGATTGCTCTGGTCTCGCGTCAATGACTGGGACGAAAAGCGCGTTGGCATGGTCGCCTGGAGTCGCTATTTGACCGCAGAGGAAGTGGCCCAGCCGCTCAATGCGATCTCCAATCTCAACTGTAATGGAAAGAAATGAGGGTAATAGCATGGATAAGCTCAACACCAATATCCGCTGGCATGAACAGATCATACAAAAAGCCGACCGTGCTGCCCTGAAGAAACAGAGTCCCGTGTGTATCTGGATGACTGGCCTGTCAGGCGCAGGAAAATCCACAATCGCCAATGAACTGGAAATCCAGCTACACGAAGCAGGGCTGCATACCTATCACCTGGACGGGGACAATGTGCGCCACGGTCTCAATAAGGACTTGGGTTTTACTGATGAAGCACGGGTGGAAAATGTGCGGCGTGTTGCCGAAGTGGCTCGACTCATGGTCGACGCTGGCCTTATCGTTATTGTGTCCATGATCAGTCCGTTTGCAGCACAGCGTGATTTCGCCAGGTCGCTATTTCCTTCGGGTGAATTTTGCGAGGTCTTCGTGGACAGCAAGATAGAGGACTGTATCAGCCGTGATCCCAAAGGCCTTTATGCCAAAGCGTTGCGCGGTGATCTCAAGAACTTTACAGGTTTGGATAGCCCATACGAGGCGCCTGCCTCGCCCGAGATACATATCACAACAACCATTACCACTCCAATTGAGGCTGCCAGCCTGATCGTTCAACATGTCATTTCAATGAACGCAGTACAAGACTTGCAGGCAGTTGTAGGGTAATGATATATAAATGATAATAATCAATTCAATACGATATTAACGTAAAGCATTACATTAAATCCCTTGGTTTTTTCCTCCCAGCGTTACCATCCGATAGTCGGCTAACGTACAGAGCAATCCGGCCCGCCCCGGGAAAATCAATCCAGCTACAGGGCTCGTCGTTGCTGGCTCTGGCGAATTTCCAATAACAAAGACACTGACCCGTAATCAAATCAGTGATCGATTGATTAAAAAGGAACTCCCATGTCGACCATTCTGGTGTTTTCGCATCTTCGCTGGAATTTCGTGTATCAGCGTCCTCAACATCTGTTGTCGCGTCTGGCGCGAGAATACAAGGTGATATTCGTTGAGGAACCCATGACGCGCAGCTCGGGCAATTTTGTGGAGCATATTTCCGCATGCGCGGGCGTGGATGTACTGCGCCCGCATATCACAGGCGATGCACCGGGGTTTGATGATGCCAACATTGAACTGCTACAGGAAATGGTCTCGACCTATCTGCAGGCCCATAATATTGATGACTACGCCATCTGGCTCTATACACCGATGGCACTACCGATTGCCAAGGAGCTGGCTCCAGCCGCACTGATTTACGATTGTATGGACGAACTGAGCGCATTCAAGAATGCGCCCCCCCTGCTGATCAACAGGGAAGACGAACTCTTCAGCCTGGCCGACATCGTGTTCACCGGCGGCCCCAGCCTGTATGAGTCAAAGAAGACCAGACATCACAACGTGTATTGCTTCCCAAGCAGCGTGGATGCTGCGCATTTCTCCCCAGCCAGATCTGACGCCGATGATCATGAGGCGCAGAAGGAAATTCCTTTTCCACGCGTGGGTTATTACGGCGTCATCGATGAACGCATAGACATTGACCTTATTGCGACACTGGCAGATGCAAGGCCTGACTGGCAGGTCATCATGGTGGGGCCGGTAGTCAAGATCGACCCCGATTCACTGCCAAGACGTCCCAATATCCACTGGCTTGGCCAGCGAAATTATGAAGACCTGCCGAAGCTGGTCCGCACCTGGGATGTCTGCATGATGCCGTTTGCGCTGAACGAATCCACGCGTTTCATCAGCCCGACCAAGACACTTGAGTATATGGCGGCGGAGCGTCCCGCAGTCAGCACGCCGATCAAGGATGTGGTAGACCCTTACAAGCATGTGGTGTGCATTGCCTATAGCCATGAGGAATTCATTGACGCCTGCGCCAAGACCCTGGCTGAGTCGGAAACAGAGCGTGCGGCACGTCTCAAGGCCATGCGTAGCATTATTGCGCAGACTTCCTGGGACAAAACTGCTTACACCATGGGCAGACTGATCGCGCAGATCCGTCAGCAGAACACCAGGACGGTAGCGGATGTCGTGAGCCTCTCAGTCAACGCGCGCGCGCCTTCCGTGGCACGCCCAGTGCCGCAGATCCGGCCAGCCATGCTGGCCAAGACGCAGGCAACAAGCGGAATTTGATTATCGCGCTGGCGCCGGCAGCAGCAGTTGCGCCAGCAGGTCTTCCCTGAGCTTGCTGAGGGCGGTTGAATCGAGTTCGGTACCTTCCTTGCCGCAGATCAGGAAGGTATCTTCAGCACGGTTGCCGAGCGTATTGATCCTGGCGGTATGCAGATGAATCCCGTATTGCAGGAAAATGTGAGCAATGCGGGACAGCAACCCCGGCCGGTCAGCGGCAACCAGGTCCAGAGTATGGTTTTCACTATTGGCTTCTTGCCGGATAGTGATTGCGGGCGCAATCGGCATATGCCTGACCTGGCGGCTGATGCGGCCTTGTGCCGGCGCTGTGGGCGGCCCTGCGGACTGCAGCTGCTGGCCCAGCTCATACTCGATGTAATTGAGCAGGCTGCGATAACCGTCCGGTTGCTCGGTGAGATTGAAGACGAGGAAACTGTCCAGCGCATAGCCATGCTGGGTGGTATGGATCTTAGCCTCGGCGATGGTGTAACCCATGCGTTCGAAAAACCCGCAGATGCGCGCAAACAAGTCGTCTTTGTCCCTGGTATAAATCATGACCTGGATGCCCTCGCCGCCGGGGCTCAGGCGCGACCGCACGATGGGTGCGGTGGTGTTGATGTGGGCAAGCAGCAGCCGGCTATGCCACGCAATTTCCTGGCTTTCGTGGCGCAAAAAGTAGGCACGTCCCAAGGTATTCCATAGCGGTTTGTACGATTGCTCCAGGATGCCGTAATGGCTCAGGGTGACGCTGGACTGACGCTGACGCTCGAGCAGTTCGGCATGGATGTCCTTGTTTTCTCCCCTGAGCAAGCGTCGCGTTGACACGTACAGGTTTTCCAGCAGTTTGGCCTTCCAGGCATTCCACACGGCAGGGCTGGTGCCGCGAATATCGGCTACCGTCAGCAGGTAAAGCGCGGTGAGCCGTTGTTCATTCCCCACAAATGCTGCGAAACTCTCTATTACCGATGGATCCGAGATGTCGGATTTCTGTGCTGTGCTGGACATGACAAGGTGCGCTCCGACCAGCCATGCAACGAGGTCTGCATCTTCGGTGGATAGTCCGTGCGATTTGCAGAACCGCCGCGCATCCATTTCACCCAATGCGGAATGATCCCCGCCGCGGCCTTTGGCGATATCGTGGAACAGGGCGCCCAGATAAAGCAGGTGAGGGGACTTGAATGAAGCGAACAGCTTGCTGCACAGGGGAAATTCGTGGGCATGGTCGGCGACGCCGAAACGATGCAGATCCTGCATCACATTAAGGATATGCTCATCTACGGTATAGACGTGGAAAAGATCATGCTGCATCTGGCCGACTATGCGTCCGAATGCGGGGATGTACCTGCCCAGAATCCCGTAACGGTTCATGAGCTTGAGCGCCTTGATCGCGCCATCGCGCTGTTTCACTATCTGCAGGAAAAGCTGCTTGTTCGCCGAATCGCTGCGGAAATCTCGATTGACCTGCCCCTTTATGCGATGAAGATTGCGCAGCAGGCTGGCGCTCATGCCAAGCAGCTGCGGATGCTGTTCCAGTAACAGGAAACATTCAAGAATTGCAGAGGGCGTGTCCTGCAGCAAGGTTTCGGATTTTGCACACAGCAGGTTATTTCGTGACTCGAATCTGGCGTTGAGAGAGTGCACCGTATGTTCTTCATGGAATGCATGCTCACGCAGCAGCTGCAGCAGAATTTCGTTCATGAAGATCACGAACTTGGCGCTACCGTAATATCCCTGCATCAGCTGCTCGCTGGCGCGTTTGCGTTCGGTATTGTGATAACCAAGATCGCGCGCTAGCTCGTTCTGGAAATCGAACAGCAGACGATCTTCACGCCGCTTCGCCAGATAATGCAGACGCGTGCGCAACGTCTGGAGATGCAATTCATGACGGCGTATCTGTGCGGCTTCGGTGCGGCTGATGAGGCCGTGATTTACCAGGTCGCGCCAGCTTTCACCCAGTCCCAGGCTGCGTGTAATCCACAATACATTCTGCAGGTCGCGTAAGCCGCCGGGACTTTCCTTGATATTGGGTTCCAGGTTGTAAGCGGTGTCGTTGAACTTTGCGTGACGCAGGTGCTGCTCACGAATCTTGCCATCATAAAAGGCGCGGCTATCCGTTATGACATCGCGCCTGTTCAGATAATTTTGATAGAGCGTTTTGTTGCCAACCAGCAGGCGGGATTCCAGCAGGTTGGTCTGAACGGTGATGTCCTTGCCTGCTTCGTCCATGCATTCATCGATATTGCGCACGCTGTGGCCGACAGCCAGGCCGATATCCCAGAACAGGCCGATCAGGGATTCCACGTGCCTGCAGGAATCTTCCCCTGCACCAATTGGCAACAGGATCAGCAGATCCACATCGGAATACGGGAATAGCTCGCTCCGCCCATAACCGCCCACAGCGATAAGGCAGGCTGCCTGCGGCAGGCCGTACTCTATCCAGAGGTCGCGCAACAGATGGTCTATGTACTGGCTGTGTTTTCGGAGCAGGCCAAGTGTGTTGCCAGTAGCCTCGAAATCGGCCTGAAGTGTTGCCTGTAGTGCCTGCAGGCGTTCCCTGTATATTCGCGCCAGGCTGGTGGTAGCGTTCTCTGCAGGCTGCGGCTGCATGCTAGGTGAAGGTGGGAGGGGGCGGGGAGCCGGCAGACGAGGTCAGGACCTCATAGCCGTTATCAGTTACCAGTACGGTATGTTCCCACTGTGCCGACAGGCTGTGGTCCTTGGTGACGATAGTCCAGCCGTCTCCAAGTTGTTTGATATCGCGTTTACCCGCATTCACCATGGGCTCTATGGTGAAAATCATGCCGGGCTGCAGCTTGAGTCCGGCGCCAGGCTTGCCGTAATGCAATACCTGCGGGTCCTCATGAAATTTGGTCCCGATGCCATGCCCGCAGAATTCGCGCACGATGCTGAAGCCATTTTTCTCAGCATGCAGTTGGATGGCATGTCCGATGTCGCCCAGGGTCGCGCCTGGCTTGACCTTGCTGATGCCCAGCCACATGCATTCATAAGTGATGTCGCACAAGCGTCTGGCCTGGATGGAAGGCTCGCCTGCGAAAAACATGCGGCTCGTATCGCCGTGATAGCCATCCTTGATGACCGTGATGTCGAGATTGACGATGTCGCCGTTCTTGAGCACTTTAGGGCCTGGCACGCCATGGCAGATCTGATGATTGACCGAGGTGCAGATGGACTTGGGGTAGGGCCGGTGACCCGGCGGCGCATAATTGAGCGGTGCCGGAATGGATTTTTGCACATTCACCATGTAATCATGACAAAGCCGGTCCAGCTCTTCAGTGGTAACGCCGGGCTTCACATACGGCGTAATAAAGTCGAGTACTTCCGCGGCAAGTCTGCCCGCAATGCGCATCTTTTTAATATCTGCTTCGTTTTTGATTGAGACAGCCATATTCAGTTATGAATCTTTATTAAGTAAGGTAATGCATCAGGAAATATAATGCACCCCTGAATGCCGGAATACATGCCTGGCCGGCTTTGTTTCCTTGAATCAGGGCAGTTGCTTATGTTAACATACGCGACCCCGTGAAGCAGGCAATTGCCGACTCTGCGGGTTTATTAACCAAACCGAGCACGCGAACCGTACAGGGTGTCCATCATGGATCTTTTGGTCGCGTGTGAGCTATAACCCTTACAGGAGAAATTCATGTCCATCACCATGCGACAAATGCTGGAGGCTGGTGTCCATTTCGGCCACCAAACCCGCTACTGGAACCCCAAAATGGCGCCGTACATCTTCGGCGACCGCAACAAGATTCATATCGTCAATCTGGAAAGTACGCTTCCGCTGTTCGAGGATGCGCTCAAGTATGTGCGTCAGCTCGCAGCCAACAAGGGCCGTATCCTGTTTGTCGGTACCAAGCGTCAGGCGCGCGAAATCATCAAGGAAGAGGCAGAGCGTGCAGGTTGCGCCTATGTCAACCATCGCTGGCTTGGCGGCATGCTGACAAATTACAAGACTGTCAGACAGTCAATCAAGCGCCTCACCGATTATGAAGCCATGATGCAGGACGGCAGCTTTGAAAAATTCGGCAAGAAGGAAGCGCTGGGTTACAAGCGTGAAATCGAGAAGCTGCAACGCTCCATCGGCGGCATCAAGGAGCTCGGCGGCTTGCCAGATGCCATTTTCATCATTGATGTGGGCCACGAAAGCGGCGCAGTGACTGAGGCAGCCAAGCTGGGTATCCCGGTCATCGGCGTAGTCGATACCAACAACTCACCGGATGGCATTGCCTATGTCATTCCCGGCAACGACGACTCCAGCCGTGCAATTCGCCTTTACGCGCGCGGCATCGCTGATGCGGTGCTCGAAGGCCGCAGCCACGCGATCGCTGAGATCGTGAAATCCTCCAGTGATGAGGAATTCGTTGAGGTCGAAGAGGCCGCAACCGAGTAATACCCTAAAAGGGGCTTCGGCCCCTTTTTTACATCTGCCTGAATCGGGCCGCATTCGTATTAATCAAGATCAAGTTCAAGGAGTTGAAAATGGCTGAAATTACAGCAGGCATGGTGAAGGAGCTGCGTGAGCGCACCGACGCCCCCATGATGGACTGCAAAAAGGCACTTTCTGAAGCAGAAGGCGATATGGCGCGTGCCGAGGAAATTCTGCGCGTACGTTTCGGCAATAAGGCCAGCAAGGCTGCAGGCCGGGTGGCTGCCGAAGGCACTGTTGGCATTTATATCGCTGCAGACGGCAAACTCGGTGCCATGGTTGAAGTCAACTGCGAAACTGACTTTGTTGCCAAGAATGATGATTTCCTGGCGCTGACCCGCAATCTTGCGGAGCTGGCTGCAAACAATAGTCCGGCCGATGTAAGGGCGTTGACCTCGCTCAAGATTGGTGACTCCACCGCTGAGGAAGTACGCGCGCAGTTGGTAGGCAAAATTGGCGAGAATATGTCGGTACGCCGTTTCGTGCGTGTTGCAGCGCAGGGCAAGCTTGCCAGCTACGTGCATAGCGGCAAGATCGGCGTGCTGGTTGATGTGGTTGGCGGTGATGAAGCCCTTGGTAAAGACATTGCCATGCATATTGCGGCAGCAAAGCCGAAATCGCTGGATGCCAGCGGTGTTTCAGCCGATCTGATTGAGGCGGAACGTCGTGTAGCCATCGAGAAAGCCAAGGAAGCCGGCAAGCCGGAAGCCATGCTGGAAAAGATTGCTGAAGGTACGGTACAGAAATACCTCAAGGAGGTCACCCTGCTGAACCAGCCTTTCGTCAAGGACGATAAGCAAACTATTGAGCAATTGCTCAAGGCCAGAGGCGCCAGCGTGGCATCCTTCCATATGTATGTGGTAGGCGAGGGTATCGAAAAAGTACAGACGGATTTTGCGGCTGAAGTGGCCGCCGCCGCCAAGTTGTAAACCCCGTCATGCATTAAGCATGACTCTCCCGAAAACGTGGATTGCTGTTCATGTAATCCACGTTTTTTATGATTAAATAGGAGCCTCATGACCGCACCCGCCTACAAACGCATCCTGCTCAAGCTGTCCGGCGAAGCCCTGATGGGTGAGGACAGTTATGGTATCAACCGCGCGACCATTTCCCGCATCGTCGAGGAGATCAAGGAGGTCGTGGATCTGGGCGTGCAGGTGGCGGTGGTCATCGGCGGCGGCAATATATTTCGCGGCGTTGCTCCCGCAGCAGAAGGCATGGATCGTGCCACTGCCGATTACATGGGCATGCTGGCAACTGTCATGAATGCGCTCGCCCTGCAAGATGCCATGCGGCATATCGGGCTCGTCAGTCGCGTGCAGTCCGCACTGAATATTGAACAAGTGGCCGAACCCTACATTCGCGGCAAGGCCATCCGTTATCTGGAAGAAGGCCGGGTCGTCATTTTTGGCGCTGGCACAGGTAATCCATTCTTTACCACTGATACAGCCGCGGCCTTGCGCGGCATGGAAATGAACGCGGACATCGTACTCAAGGCGACCAAGGTGGATGGAGTGTATACCGACGATCCCAAGACGCACGCTGATGCCATGCGCTACAAAACCATCACATTCGACGAAGCCATCGTCAAGAATCTGAAGGTCATGGATGCTACCGCCCTGACCCTGTGCCGTGACCAGAAATTGCCGATATCGGTATTCAGCATATTCAAGCAGGGTGCTCTCAAGAGAGTTGTCATGGGTGACGATGAGGGCACGCGCGTCGTCCCTTGATATACAAGCAGGAGAAAACAATGGTCAATGACATCAAGAAAAATGCAGATTCGAAGATGCAGAAATCCCTGGAATCGCTGAAAAGCGATCTGGGCAAGATTCGCACCGGCCGTGCGCATACCGGCATCCTCGACCACGTAATGGTCGAATATTACGGCTCCATGGTGGCAGTTAACCAGGTCGCCAACGTCAGTCTTGGCGACTCGCGCACCATTAATGTTCAGCCTTTCGAAAAGACCATGGTAGGTAAGATCGAGAAGGCCATCCGCGACAGCGATCTGGGTTTGAATCCGGCCACGAACGGCGATGTCATTCGTGTTCCCATGCCCATGCTGACAGAAGAACGCCGTCGTGAGCTGGCGAAAGTCGTGAGAAGCGAGGGCGAGAATGCCAAGGTCGCAGTCAGAAACGTCCGCCGTGACGCCAATGATGCGCTCAAGAGGCTGTTGAAGGACAAGGAAATCAGCGAAGACGACGAACGGCGTTCACAGGATGAGATTCAGAAGCTCACCGATAAGTATGTTGCTGAAGTTGACAAGATGCTGCAGGTCAAAGAAGCCGAGATAATGGCTGTATAAGATATATGAATTTTCCTATTCCCATCGCCTTGCTCGATAAGATTCCGATGGGGCACTGATGGCCATATTTACGAGTTCCACGCGGTCCATTCCGGAAACAGCAGGCATTCCCCGTCATATCGCCGTTATCATGGACGGCAACGGAAGATGGGCCAAAAAACGCCTGCTGCCCAGGATTGCAGGCCATAAGCGTGGCGTGGAAGTGGTGCGTGACATGGTCAGGCAATGTGCAACGCTAGGGGTGGGATACCTGACCTTGTTTGCGTTCAGCAGTGAGAACTGGCGCCGACCCGCAGATGAAGTGACCTTTCTCATGAACCTCTTCATGGAAGCTTTGAAAAAGGAAGTCGTCAAGCTGCATGAGAACAATATTCGCCTGATCATGATTGGCGATCATTCACGTTTCGATGCCGGCTTGTGTGCCAAAATCAATGAGGCCGAAAGCCTGACCCGGGATAACACTGGCCTGGTCCTGACCATAGCCGCGAATTACGGTGGACGTTGGGACATGTTGCAGGCCATGAATCGCATGCTTCAGGCGAATCCCGAGTTGGCAGGCAATTTCAGCGAACAGGATATCGAGCCTTACCTCTCCATGCATTATGCGCCCGAGCCGGATCTGTTCATTCGTACCGGTGGCGAACAGCGCATCAGTAATTTCCTGCTGTGGCAACTTGCGTACAGCGAGCTTTATTTTACCGATACCCTGTGGCCTGATTTTAATGAGGCCGCCTTCAAGCAGGCGATCAAATCCTATCAGCAACGAGAGCGCAGGTTTGGCCGTACCAGTGAGCAATTGATGGAGCCGCAGGATGCTTAAGACGAGACTGCTGACTTCACTTACCCTGCTGGGAGCATTCCTCCTGGCATTATTTTTATTGCCCGATACCTATTGGGCAATGCTCACCCTCATCATCGTGCTGGTCGGCATCTGGGAGTGGGCGGGTTTGGGGCATTTTTCTCTCTCGGGCAAAAAGATCTACGCGGGCCTGTTTCTGATTTTCGGCGCGTTTCTTGTTTTTGCCGAATTTCTGGACCTTGCCTATATACGGCCGCTGGTTCTGTTCTGGGGCATCCTCATCGCAACGGCATTCTGGCTGCTGATCAGCCCGATCTGGCTGATATCCAGATATCAGCCCAAGAACAAGCTGGTCATGGCCGTGGCCGGTTGGCTGGTGCTTGTGCCCTTGTGGTTGTCGTTGGCTAGTTTGCGGAATATCGATCCGCGGCTGCTGTTAGGGTTGATTGCAGTGATCTGGATTGCCGACACGGCTGCCTATTTCACTGGTAAACGCTTCGGCAAGCATAAGCTGGCACCCAGGATCAGCCCTGGAAAAACATGGGAAGGCGTTATTGGTGCCTGGATTGCGGTCAGTTTGTATGCGGTTGTGCTCTGTGTGGTTTTCGATTTTCATTACTGGCTGATAGCCGCAGTCTGGGGCATCACCGTGCTAAGCATCATGGGCGACCTATTGGAATCGCTGATGAAAAGACAAGCTAACCTCAAGGATAGCAGTAACCTGCTGCCGGGACATGGTGGTATGCTTGACCGCATAGACGGGTTGACCTCAAGCCTGCCTCTTGCTGCCTTCTTTATCTATTTTCCTATCTATTACACCACCCTGATGCTCTATGTCTAAGCAGCAGAACGTCGCCATTTTTGGCGCTACGGGCACCATAGGTACGCATACGCTGGACGTCATTTCCCGCCACCCCGACCGTTTTCGTGCTTATGCGCTTGCTGCGAATTCCAGCGTGGATGTGATATTCAATCAGTGCATGACGCATGCGCCGGAATATGCGGTTATGTTGGCTGAGGATGCTGCTGAAATACTGAGCCGCAGATTGCGCGAGGCTGGCAGTGACACTCGCGTACTGTCCGGCATGTCCGCCATGGAGGATATCGCAGCGCACCCGGAGGTGGATGCCGTTATGGCTGCTGTTGTTGGCGCTGCCGGGTTGCGTCCTGCCATGGCGGCTGCGCGTGCCGGGAAACGCATCCTGCTTGCCAACAAGGAAACCCTGGTGATGGCGGGCAATCTTTTCATGCGCGCAGTGGAAGAGGGCGGTGCTACCCTGTTGCCCATTGACAGCGAACATAATGCGATATTCCAGGTCATGCCTGCACAGCGTTGTGCCAGTCTTGTCGATGGCGGCGTAAAGCGTGTATTGCTTACAGCTTCCGGCGGTCCTTTCCGTACCTGGACCGAGGCTCAGCTACAGAATGTCACCTGCGAGGAGGCGCTCAATCATCCCAATTGGGTCATGGGACCCAAGATCACGATTGATTCCGCAACGCTCATGAACAAGGGCCTGGAAGTCATTGAGGCACATTGGCTGTTCAATGCCCGGCCTGAGCAGATCGATGTTGTAGTCCATCCGCAAAGTGTTATCCACTCCATGGTGGAATATGTGGATGGCTCAGTGCTGGCGCAGCTCGGCAACCCCGATATGCGTACGCCTATAGCCTATGCTCTCGGTTATCCGGACCGACTGGACAGCGGCGTCAGCGCGCTAGACCTGATGAAAATCGCCAGGCTGGATTTCGAAGCACCTGATATGGTGCGTTTCCCCTGCCTTAAGCTGGCTTATGACGCATTGCGGCGTGGTGGTACAGCCCCTGCCATTTTGAACGCCGCCAACGAGGTTGCAGTGGCTGCATTTCTGAATCACAAGATTACTTTTATGGACATTCCTCTTCTCATTGAGTCGGTATTGTCTTCCACGCACACCATGCCTGCGGACACGCTCGACGATGTCATTACTGCAGATGTAGCGGCCAGGGAAGCGGCCACAGAATGGATGATGGTGCACTGATGACCACTTTGCTGGCATTCATCGTGACGCTGGGCGTGCTGATTACTGTGCATGAATATGGGCATTTCCAGGTGGCGCGATGGTTCGGCGTCAAGGTGCTGCGGTTTTCCATCGGGTTTGGCAAGCCGCTGTACCGCAGAAAATTGGGCAAGGACCAGACGGAGTTCATCCTGGCAGCTTTTCCGCTGGGTGGTTACGTCAAAATGCTGGATGAGCGAGAGGCTGTGCCTGAGGCGGTCATTGCAGAGACAGATCTGCCAAGAGCATTCAATCGGCAATCCGTATGGAAGCGCATCGCGATCGTCACTGCCGGGCCCGCAGCGAATCTTCTGCTGGCAATTTTTATTTACTGGGTACTCTTCATGCAGGGCGTGACGGGACTTAAGCCGGTGCTTGGCGATATCGCACCGGGAACGCCGGCTGCGCAGGCAAGCGTGAAAACGGGTGGCATAATACAGGAGGTTGCCAACCAGCCTGTGGCTATATGGCAGGATGTGCGCTGGATGCTGCTGCAGGCATCAGCGGACTCCGCATCCGTCGGTCTTAAGGTGTTATACGGCGATCGTGAATATCATCTTCATCAACTGGCAATTCCAGCGTCAGACGATATCGAACAGGACATTCTGCAAAAGCTGGGGTTGAATCCGTTCCGGCCTAGCGTTCCTGCAGTGGTTGGTGAAGTGATTGAAGGAAGCGCTGCATCAAAGGCGCAGCTCATGGCAGGTGACAGGGTTCTTGCAGTGGATGGAACGCCTGTCAGCCAGTGGGAGGACCTGGTCAATATAGTACGGAAAAGTCCGGGCAAGGCTCTTGCTCTGAGGATACAACGCGGGAATTCTGAATCGTCTCTGACTATCACACCTGAAGCAGTCAAGGAGAATGGCACTGAAATCGGAAGAATAGGCGCCGCTTACCAGATGAGCGAAGCCGATATGCAGCAGTTTCTTGTACATACCCAATACGGGCCAGTCGCAGCGCTGAACAGGGCGGCGGACAAAACCTGGGAGACATCAATTTTCAGCTTAAAAATGCTGGGGAACATGATTGTCGGTGCCGTTTCGTGGAAGGGCTTGAGCGGGCCCGTCACCATTGCCAGTTTCGCCGGTCAGAGTGCCGATGCCGGATGGAAAACTTTTCTAGGTTTTCTTGCACTGGTGAGCATCAGCTTGGGCATACTGAACTTGTTGCCCATTCCGGTGTTGGATGGCGGGCATTTGTTGTATTATATGGTCGAAATCGTGAAGGGGAGCCCGGTTTCCGAGCGAGTCATGGAAGCCGGTTATCGCATAGGATTCGTACTGCTGGGCATATTAATGGCGTGCGCTTTATATAATGATATTACTAGGCTTATAACAGGCTGACATTAATGAAATTCCGGCATCTTCTCGTTCTTTTCCTCAGCCTGTTCACCACTTCAGTCTTTGCGCTGGAACCGTTTGTTATCCGTGATATCCGCATCGAGGGCATCCAGCGTACTGAGCCAGGGACCGTATTCAACTATTTACCGGTCCGAGTGGGCGACACGATGAATGACGAAAAAGCCACCCAGGCGATCAAATCCCTTTACGGAACTGGTTTTTTCAAGGACGTACGGATCGAGGCCGAGGGCAATGTACTGGTGGTACTGATCCAGGAACGCCCAGCCATCGCCAGCATTAGTTTCAGCGGCAACAAGTCTTTCCCCAGCGATAAAATGACCGAGGGTCTCAAGCAAATCGGTCTTGCGGAAGGATTGATTTTTGACCGTTCCATGCTTGACCGCGCCGAACAGGAGATCAAGCGTCAGTATCTCGCGCAAGGTAAATACGGCGCTGATGTGAAGGCCATTATCAGCCCGCTTGAACGCAACCGTGTCGCAGTCCGTTTCGATATCGAAGAAGGCGCGATCTCCAAGATTCGCAGCCTTAATATCGTCGGCAACAAGGCATTTGACGAAGAAACGCTGCTTGAGCAGTTTGCATTAACTACACCGGGGTGGCTCACCTGGTGGAACAAGAACGATCAATATTCCAAACAGAAGCTGACGGCTGATCTGGAATCCCTGCGATCCTTCTATATGAATCAGGGATATCTTGAATTCAATGTTGAATCTACCCAGGTTTCAATTACGCCGGACAAGCGCGATATCTACATCACGATCAATCTTACCGAAGGTGATAAATACACGGTAACAGACGTCAAGCTGGCCGGCGAGATGCTGGTGCCAGAAGAGGAGATCCGTGAGCTGATTACTGTTGCCCCGGGCAGCATCTTCAATCGCCAGGAAGTTACCGAATCCAGCAAGTCCATCGGTGATCGTCTCGGCAACGACGGCTATGCCTTTGCCAACGTAAACGCTGTCCCCGAGGTCAATAAAGAGAACAAGACCGTTGCGTTCACCTTCTTCATTGATCCGGGCCGCAGGGTGTATGTGCGTCGCATTAACCTGACAGGCAATACACGTACCCGTGATGAAGTGCTGCGCCGTGAAATGCGCCAACTGGAGTCCGCATGGTATGGTGCAGACAAGATCAAGCGCTCCAAGGAGCGGCTCGACAGGCTGCAGTTCTTCGAGGATGTCAATGTCGAGACACCCGCTGTGCCAGGAACTACCGATCAGGTTGATCTCAATATCAATGTGACAGAGAAGTCCACCGGCAGCGTGATGTTCGGCGCGGGCCTGTCCAGTGCGGAAGGTGTCGTATTCGGTGTTACGGTCAACCAGAATAACTTCCTGGGTACGGGCAACCGCGTAAGCGCGCAGGTCAATACCGGTGAAGTGAATACCGTCTACTCGCTTTCCTACACCGATCCCTATTTCACCCCTGATGGCATCAGTCGCGGCTTTGATGTCTACCGGCGTGACGTGGATACCAGTTATTTAAGGACCGGCGCTTATGAAAGCTCCTCCTATGGCGGCGGCGTGCGCTTTGGCATGCCGCTTAACGAGCGTGATTCAGTCAATGCCGGGCTGACCTTCGACTACACCCAGATCGACCTGCAGGCCGAAAGTCCTAGACGGTACGAGGACTTCTGTGACAGTACCAGTGGTTGCGAGAACACCAGTCTGCTGCTGAATCTAGGATGGACGCATGACACGCGGGACAATGTGCTCTTTCCGAACAGAGGGGTGCTGCAGAGAATATCCAGTGAATTCGCCCTGCCTGGATTGGACTTGCAGTATTACAAGATCGACTATAAGCACTCCTGGTACAAGGATATTACCAAGAACATTACATTCATGCTCAATGGCGAATTCGGCTATGCCGATAGTTATGGTGATGATGACTTTCCGTTTTTCAAGAATTTCTACGTGGGTGGCGTTAATTCGGTACGTGGCTTTGAAACCAGTGCCATTGGCGAACGCGAGCGGGAGAGGAGTATAGCGGGGAGAAGGACAAGAGATTATGCGGTTGGCGGCACCAAGAGAATTGTAGGTAACGCCGAAATCTATTTCCCTGTTCCCGGCATGAAGGATTCCAAACAGCTGCGCCTGAGCACGTTCTTTGACGTGGGTTCAGTATATGGGCAAGACCAAAACATAGAGTTGGGCGATCTGCGGTATTCAACAGGCATTGGCGTCAGCTGGTATTCACCCTTCGGCCCGCTGAAAGTTGTCCTGGCGAAGGCCCTGAATGCTGAGGATGATGACAAGACCGAGGTATTGCAATTCCAGTTTGGTTCGCAGTTTTAATCTGATCGAAATCTGAATTTAGGAGAATGAATTGAACAAGTTGTTGAAATGCCTGCTGGCGGCAAGCTTTTTTGTCCATGCGGCATCTGCAAGTGCAGCCGAGCTTAAGATCGGCTATGTCCAGGTGGACAAGATTCTGCAGGAAGCGCCGCAGACGGCTGAAAGCGGTAAAAAGCTGGAGAAGGAATTCAGTCCGCGTACCCAGGAGCTTGAGCGTATGCAAAAGCAGATCAGGGACCAGGAAAGTGCGTTGGAAAAGAACAGCCTCACCTTATCCGAGACTGAGCGTCGTAACAAAGAACGTGACATTTCCAACCTGAAAATCGAATTCCAGCGTAAGCAGCGCGAGCTCAGGGAGGATGTCAACCTGCGCAAGAACGAAGAGCTGGGTACATTGCAAGAGCGCATCAACAAGGCGGTATCTACTGTGGCCCAGGCAGAGGGCTACGACCTTGTTATCTACAGCGGCGTGGCTTATGCCAGCAACAAAGTGGATATCACTGACAAAGTGCTCAAATCCCTGGGAAAGAAATAGCCGTTACTGGCCTTAATACTTAACAAATGAGCGCACGCCATTCCCTGGGGGAAATTGTAGCCAGCCTCGGGGGAGAGCTGCTTGGGAAAGATGAAGTAATCACAGGCGCCGCTTCGCTTTCCAATGCCAAACCAGGGCAGATCAGTTTTTTGGCCGATTCCCGTTACCGGTCAGTTCTGACCGAATCCAAAGCGAGTGCCTTGGTCGTTGGCATTGAAAACCGCAACATCAGCGATTTGCCCCGCATTGTAACCTCCAACCCCTATGCCTATTTCGCCCGGGTCATCGATTTGTTCAACCCGGTTCAGGAGAGTGAAAAGGGAACTGCCGCCAGCGCGGTTATCGGAGCTGATTGCCACATTCCTGACAGCACCAGCATATCAGCCAACTGCGTTATCGGCAGAAACGTGTCCTTGGGCGAGAATGTACAGATCGAGGCGGGATGTGTTATCGGCGATCACGTTGCGATTGGGGACAATACCACTCTGCACGCCAATGTCGTAATCCATCATGGCTGTGCAATCGGTAGCAACTGCAGCTTGTTCGCCGGTTGCATTATTGGTGCTGACGGCTTTGGTTACGCTGAAGACAAAGGCTCCTGGGTTAAAATTCCGCAGGTAGGCAGGGTAATTATCGGGGATAATGTCGATATCGGTGCCAACACGACCGTGGACCGCGGAGCTCTGGACGACACCATAGTAGAAGATGGTGTCAAGATCGACAATCTGGTGCAGATTGGGCACAACTGCCTTATAGGCGCCCACACAGTCATCGCAGGATGCGTCGGCATTGCAGGGAGTGCTCGGATAGGCAAACGTTGCAGGATAGGTGGCGCGGCCATGATCCTGGGGCATCTAGAGATTGCAGACGGCGTAACCATTTCTCCGGGCAGCATGATCACACGATCGCTGCGCAAGACAGGTACCTATACCGCCCTTATGCCGTTTCAGGAGCATGAGCGCTGGCTTGAGACCGCAGCAGCATTACGCAACCTTGGCAGGTTGTCTGACCAGGTCAAAGCGCTGGAGAGGGAGCTGGCTGCACTCAAATCCGGGGCACAAATCGATAACAAGAAGCATTGAACAAAGACTTAAGCCAGAGGGCAACATGACCGACACTCAAAATACAAGCATGGATATTCATGCAATCCTGCAACACCTGCCGCATCGTTACCCCTTTGTGCTGGTCGATAAAGTACTGTCTCTGGAGCTTGGCAAGGAGATTGTCGCCCTCAAGAATGTCAGTGTGAATGAACCGTATTTTCCTGGACATTTCCCGTATCATCCCGTGATGCCAGGCGTACTGATCGTGGAGGCTATGGCGCAGGCTGCGGCCATTCTGTCGTTCCGCACCATGGAAACCAAGCCTAACGACGATTCGATTTACTACTTCGCGGGTATAGACAAGGTTCGTTTCAAGAAGCCAGTTTCGCCAGGCGATCAGTTGATACTCAAAGTCAGGATTGACCGTATTCTCAGAGGCATCTGGAAATATTGCGGTGAAGCTTCGGTGGATGGCGTGGTTGTGGCAGAAGCCGAGATGATGTGTATTTTAAAGGCGATAGATCAAGAAGACAGCCATGCCTGATGCAGTGCCCAGAATACATCCGACAGCCATTATCGACGCAAAGGCGGAACTGGATTCCACGGTTGAGGTAGGGCCTTATTCCGTCATCGGCCCTGGTGTGAAAATCGGGGGTGGCACCAGTATTGGTAGCCACGTGGCAATCAATGGCCCGACCATCATCGGCAAGAACAATCGCATCTTCCAGTTTTCCTCGCTGGGCGAAATGCCCCAGGATAAAAAGTATGCAAATGAGCCTACCACGCTGGAAATTGGGGACGGCAATACCATTCGCGAGTTTTGTACCTTCAACCGCGGAACTGCTCAGGACAAGGGCGCTACTCGGGTCGGCAATGACAACTGGATCATGGCGTATGTCCATATTGCGCACGATTGCCAGATTGGCAATAACACGATCTTTGCGAATAATACATCTCTGGCAGGCCATGTGGAGGTGGACAATTTCGCCATCCTTGGTGGATTCACCTTGGTACATCAATTCTGCAAGATCGGCGCTCACATCATCACTGCTGTGGGTTCTGTCGTATTCAAGGATATTCCGCCCTATGTCACAGCCGCAGGATATGATGCAAAGCCGCACGGCATCAATGCCGAAGGCCTGAAGCGCAGGGGGTTTTCTCCTGAGACCATCATGAACCTCAAGCGGGCTTACAAAGCACTCTACCGCAATGGCCTCACGCTGGAAGAAGCAAAACAGGCGCTACGGCAGCAGCATGAGAAGTGCCCGGAGATCGGCATCCTGCTTGATTTTCTTGATGCTTCCACGCGCGGCATTATCCGGTAGCTCCCATGCCGACTGTAGGTATTGTAGCAGGCGAGGCGTCGGGGGATTTGCTGGGCAGCCATCTCATTCGTGCTCTTAAAAAGCAGCGTCCCGACCTTGAGTTTGTCGGAATTGCCGGCCCGAAAATGATGGCAGAAGGCGCCAAGACGTTATTTCCAATCGAAAGATTGTCGGTGCGTGGCTATGTGGAAGTGCTCCGCCATCTTCCCGGGCTACTGAAAATCCGTCGACAGCTACGCCGTTATTTCCTTGAAAATCCACCCGACCTTTTTATCGGCATCGATGCGCCTGACTTCAATTTTGTATTAGAGCGCAGTCTCAAACGCAAAGGTATTCGTACCATCCACTACGTTAGCCCGTCCATCTGGGCCTGGCGCAGGGGGCGCATGCGAAAAATCAAGCGGGCGGTGTCGCACATGCTCGCCTTGTTCCCATTTGAGCCCGCACTGTATGAGCAGGCGAATGTACCTGTGACATTCGTGGGGCATCCGCTGGCGGACATGATCCCACTTGAGCCGGATGTAGAATCAGCTCGCGAAAATCTCAGAATAAAGCCGGAGAAACTGGTTATTGCCATGTTGCCAGGAAGTCGCCAGAGCGAGGTACAACAGTTAGCTGAACTGTTTGTCAAAACAGCGCAGCTGGTGACTGAAAAAAGGCCTGAGGCTCAGTTTCTGGTGCCATTGGTAACACGAGAAACACGCACGATCTTCGAACGCGCTTTGTACAAAGATCACCAGCAGGCGCTGCCTGTCCAGATACTGTTCGGCCATTCGCACCTTGCAATGGAAGCGGCTGACGCTATCATCGTGGCTTCCGGCACTGCGACGCTGGAAGCCGCATTGTATAAAAAACCCCTGATTGTGACGTACCGCATGCCAGCTTTGAGCTGGCAGATACTCAAGCGCATGAATTACCTGCCGTATGTCGGTTTGCCCAATATCCTGGCGGAACGATTCGTAGTTCCTGAGTTACTGCAGCATGATGCAACGCCTGAAAAACTATCGGAGACCTTGCTTCAGTTGGTGGACGACAAACCGGGCCGAAAGAAAATTCGCACAGAGTTCATGCACATTCACAAACAGCTGCGGCAGAACTGTGAAGAGAAGGCGGCCAAGGTAGTGTTGGGATACCTCTAATGTTAAGCCTGCAACTCATTTGCGGAGTGGACGAGGCGGGACGTGGCCCACTGGCGGGGCCTGTTTATGCTGCTGCCGTCATCCTGGACCCCAAACGCCAGATTCGCGGGTTGGCTGATTCCAAAGTGCTAAGTGAAAAAAAACGGATCGTGCTGGCGGAGAGGATCAAGCAGCGTGCAATCGCCTGGGCCATTGCGAGCAGCAGTGTCGAAGAAATCGACCAGATCAATATCCTGCAGGCAAGCCTGCTGGCCATGAAAAGAGCTGTCGAGGCTTTGCATACTTTGCCTCATCATGTCTTGATTGATGGCCTGCATTGCCCGAAAGTCGCGATGACTGCTGAAGCAATTGTGGATGGCGACAGCAAGATAGCATCTATTTCCGCAGCTTCCATTCTGGCTAAAACAGCGCGAGATGACGAAATGTGCAGGCTGCATGACTTATACCCGCAGTATGATTTTGCCAGACACAAAGGCTATTCCACGCGGGACCATCTGCAGCGCCTGCAAGCTCACGGAGTTTGTCCCATCCACAGGCGCAGTTATGCACCTGTACGCGAACGACTCAGCCTAGAAGCAGAAATACTGTAGGTTGCCTGTGCAAGTCCGGTAGCGGAGATTTTTTCCAGTCCGCAATGGATTTGCTGATAATCAGCTCATCATCCAGGCTGATGTTGCAGGCGACACAAAGTCGTGTGCTGCTATGGCACGTATCTGCGACATCCTGCAGCACATGCTGATTGCGGTAGGGCGCTTCGATGAAAATTTGGGTTTCCTGCAGCTGCTGCGACCTTTTTTCAACCTCTCTTAGTCTTTGCACTCTTTCCCCTTTTTCGGTCGGCAAATACCCTAGAAAGGAAAAACGCTGGCCGTTGAGACCGGATGCCATGAGCGCAAGCAGGATAGATGAAGGGCCGACCAGCGGAACGACACGAATGCCTTTCTGGTGGGCAAGGCGAACCAAATCCGCGCCGGGATCTGCAATGCCCGGGCAACCCGCCTCTGATATCACGCCGACATTATGACCATGTATCAGTGGTTCAAGCAGAGCCGGCAGCTCTTTGCTCTCGGTGTGTTCATTGAGCGTCAGCAGGTTTAGCTCCCTAATCGGTTTGCTCATTTTTACCAGAGACAGAAACTGGCGCGCTGTTTTTTCATTTTCGACGATGAAGGTATCGAGCTGGCGGGTGGTATCCACCACATGTGCGGGCAGTACTGAAGCGATATTATTCCCGCCCAGCGTGACCGGAATCAGATAAAGCGTCCCCGGCCTCAATACTTGACCTGCACGCGATAGCTCAGTGTCGTTTGCCCATCGGCGGGCACTTTGATTTGCCATTCAGCCATTCTGCTGGAGGCCCTTTTATGCGTATGGCTGGAGCTCAGCATGCGCCAATCGCCGGGAATAGGTTCCTGCACCTTGACTGATAGGGCTTTCTTTCCGGCATTCTTGATGACGATTTCGTAAGCACTTTCAAATAGGCTGGTGCCTTTTTCGGGGCTGGCGAGTTTCCTGAAGTCCGTCTGCTTTTTATTAGCAGTGACATCAAAGGCATCGCCGAGCTTGGCCCTGACGGTTTCGTTCTTGGGCGTATGGTCCAGGCTATCTTCGCCTACGAACTGGGCAGCGCCTGAGGAGTCTTTCTTATAAACCCTGAGTATGCCCTTGGGCAGAGGCATGCCCAGATTGGATGCCTGTTTGTTATCGAATTCCAGGAATACGCCGACTTTCAGCTTTTGGCCCAGGTCGCCACTGTCTGCATGGTAATAATGCTCGGCACCGCGCAGCAGGTATTCTTTGCGCACCGGTACATTGTCTGCGGTGAGCAGCGACACCTGCTTGGTCTGGTTATGCGCGAGGGTGGTTGGACGGTCCAGCGTATAAAGATGATATTCCAGCAGGGATTCCTGCATCATCTGAGGTGCGGCCATTGCCATCGATTTGACCCGCATGTCTTCCATTGCTGGCCGCTCGGTCACCATGTTGACATCTCCGGCGACCAGTTGCAGTTTGGCATTCGGATAGTGGGTACCGCTGGTATTGGTTAATGTGACCCAGCCAGTAAGATCAAGTTTATCCTCGGCTGCGTTGAGTTCTGCAACATAGTCCGCTTTCCAGCCCAAACCCGTTGTCAGATAGCTCAGCTCCACATTCTGATCCGCAGGCCCCTTGTTGGTCAGCTGCGTAATGAGTGTGGGGCGATCGCGCAGATTCTCCGGTACCTCGTCATACACAATACGATCCGGCATGCCGGTTTCAATCCGGTCGCCAATCCTGAAAACTGCGCCTTCATTTGTAGACAAGACCTGCGCTTTCTCAGCCTTTTCAGCGCCAGTGGCCGGGTTGGTGCGGATGACGGTAACGGTCTTGCCCGTGTATTTTTCCAGAAGTTTCTGTGGCGTCAGTAGATCAAAATCAAAATTCTGCTCGAGGACATCAAGGCTGCCGGTTGAGGTCAGGCTGTGCAGCAATGCTGTTTCTGGGCGGATTTGCGCGCTCACATCCCGCAGTGCCAGCGTGTTCAGACCCTTGTCGAGCTGAATCTTGCGTTGATCCTTCACTAAAGCAAGATTGTCATTGTAGATGGTGACAGCCACCTGCTTCTGATCCTGCAAGGTGCTGATGATTTCCGGGGAGTCGGCGGCATGTGCAGCGATGGCATACAGGCTGGATACGGCAAGGCAGAGCAGGGTAGGACGTTTGAGCATGGGGTCTCCTTTAAACATGTCACAAGAACGCCGTGGGCTATATTACGTTGACGCCCTCGTGCTTGAGCATACTGATCAGCGTAATCAGCGGCAAGCCGATCAATGCATTGGGGTCATCGCCCCGCATATGCTCGATCAGTGCTATGCCCAGACCTTCCGACTTGGCGCTGCCGGCACAATGATAAGGCTGCTCTTTGATCAGATAACGCTCTATCTCGTTGTCATCCAACTGGCGAAATTTCACTTCGTAAGGAGCGATGGCGGACTGAAGATGGCCAGTATGGCTATTGTAGAGGCAGATGGCGCTATGAAATACGACGCTGCGACCCTGCATCATGCGCAACTGATGCATTGCCACATCATGAACCAAAGGTTTTCCTAGCTGTATGCCGTCGAGCACTGCAACCTGGTCGCAACCTATGATCAGGGCATTCTGATGGTGCTGGCCGACCTTGCGAGCCTTGGCTTCGGCAAGTCTTAGAGCGGTCCGTTCCGGAGCCTCTTGAAGAAAGGGTGTTTCATCGACTTCTGGCGATTCGACGCTGAAGGGGATGCACAGGCGGGTCAGCAGTTCCCGCCTGTAAATCGAGGAAGATGCCAGGATGAGCGTGTGACTGTCCATCAATCTGCCTGACGGGAACCGGCAGCCATGCGTTTACTCAGGCTGGATTTCCAGCAGCGATTCGTCAGGGGTGACGCTGTCGCCCTTCTGCACATGTACAGCAACCACAATACCGCCCTTGGGTGCCTGGATTTCGTTTTCCATTTTCATGGCTTCAATCACCAGCACCGGGTCGCCGGCGTTCACCTTGTCGCCGGCTTTTACCTTCACATCCACGATATTGCCCGGCATGGCGGTCGTCACACAGCCAACGTGCGTCGGCCGAGGGCGCCCATTGGTGCGGGCAGACTCGTTGGCTGATTTCTTGCGTTCGGAAGTCTCACCTGCATTGACCTCGATCTCGCTCAGGGTCTCAACTAGCACCTCTTCCGCAATGCCATCAACGGACACATAGAAGGGACGTTGTTCTTCGCCGTGGTGACCGCTGCCGGTCAATTTGATATGGAAAGTTTCGCCATGCAAGGTGACATTGAATTCGCTTGGCGCATATCGGGCACCCTTGGAGGAGGCCGCTTCCTTTGGCATCAGCGGTTCGGGTTTGAGCGTGCCCGCATTACGTTCCTGCAGGAAAGTCTTTGCCATATCAGGGAACATGGCATAAGTCAGTACATCTTCCTCGCTCTTGGCCAAACCTTCGGATTCGGTGCGCAACCGGTCCATTTCCGCTTCGAGCAGATCTGCCGGACGGCCTTCAATAGTAGGGGCATTCCCCACAGCCAGCTTTTTAACTTCCGCATTGGTTTTTCCGGGGGCCTTGCCGTAATGGCCAAGCAGGTAATTCTTCACTTCGTTGGTTACTGATTTGTAACGCTCGCCGGTCATGACATTGAGCACCGCCTGCGTACCCACGATTTGGGAAGTTGGTGTTACCAGCGGCGGGAATCCAAGGTCTTCGCGCACGCGAGGAATCTCGGCAAGTACTTCATCCATGCGGTTGAGTGCGCCTTGCTCCTTGAGCTGATTAGCAAGGTTGGAAATCATGCCACCCGGCACTTGATTAACCAGCACCCGCGTATCCACGCCGGTATGGTCGCTTTCGAATTGCCAGTATTTCTTCCTGACTTCACGGAAGTAGGCGGTGATTTCCTGCAATGCTTCCAGGCTTAATCCGGTGTCGTATTCCGTGCCTTTGAGTGCCGCTACGAAACTCTCGGTAGAAGTATGGCTGGCGCCTTCCCCGAAAGCCGATACGCAGGTGTCAATAATTTCCGCACCTGCTTCAACACCCTTGAGAAAACACATTGCTGAGAGGCCAGAGGTCGCGTGGCTGTGCAGGTGAATGGGCAGGTTGATGGTTGCGCGCAGCGCCGTGACCAGTTCACTCGTCATGGCAGGCGTCAACAAGCCGGCCATATCCTTGATCGCAATGGTATCGCAGCCCATGTTGGCCAGTTCCGTAGCCAGCCTGACAAAGTAGTCAACATCATGCACTGGGCTTGTTGTATAGCTGAGAGCTCCTTCGGCATGTTTGCCGGCAGCCTTAACGGCTTCAATGGATACTCGAATGTTGCGAATGTCATTCATTGCGTCGAATACGCGGAATACATCCACACCATTGTCGGCAGATTTCTGTATGAAAGCCTTGACCACATCATCCGAGTAGTGGCGGTAGCCTAGCAGGTTCTGGCCCCGCAGCAACATCTGTATGCGCGTATTTGGCAAGGCCTTGCGCAGCTTTCTGAGGCGCTCCCAGGGATCTTCACGCAGATATCGGACACAGGCGTCGAATGTGGCGCCGCCCCAAGCCTCGAGTGACCAGAAACCGATAGCATCCAGTTTTGAGCAGATCGGCAACATATCTTCAGTACGCATGCGCGTGGCGATGAGCGACTGATGTCCGTCTCGTAAAACTAATTCAGAAACAAATACTTTTGACATATTCTTAACTTATCGGTTTAGGTTAAATCAAATGCCTTCATGGGCTGCAATAGCAGCCGAGATGGCGGCGGCTATCAATTCAGGCGGGAATTCGGTGGCATAGTTCACCAGTTCCGTATGCGTTTCCACAAAACTGGTATCAAAATGCGCCTGCTTGAAATCGGGATGCTGCAGGATTTCCTGATAATAAGGGATAGTGGTCTTGACCCCGTACACAACCATATCATTCAAAGCGCGACGGCCACGTTCGATAACGCTCTCCCAGGTGAGTGCCCATACTGTCAGCTTGGCACACATGGAATCGTAATATGGCGGAATGGAATAGCCACTATACATGGCAGCATCGGTACGCACGCCAGGTCCGCCTGGAGCATAGTAGCGCGTGATCTTGCCGAAGCTCGGCAGAAAGTCATTCTTGGGATCTTCCGCATTGATGCGAAACTCCATTGCATAGCCTCGGAAGTGCACTTCATCCTGCTTGTATTGCAGCTTCAGCCCATCCGCAATCCGGATTTGTTCCTGCACGATATCGATGCCGGTAATGCTTTCCGTGACGGTGTGCTCAACCTGGAGACGTGTATTCATCTCCATGAAATAGAAGTTGTTGTCGGAATCCAGCAGAAACTCTACCGTGCCCGCATTCTCGTAGCCCACAGCCTTGGCCGCCTTGACGCCCAGCTTACCTATATATTCACGCTGTGCCTGGCTCAGCTGCGGAGAGGGGGCGATTTCAATCAGTTTCTGATTGCGCCGCTGAATTGAGCAGTCCCGTTCAAACAGATGAATAACGCTACCTTGCGAATCAGCCAGTATCTGGACTTCGATATGACGCGGGTTGACCACGCACTTTTCCAGGAACACTTCGGGCTTGCCGAATGCCTTGCTGGCTTCGGAGATGACGCGGTCATAATTGCCAAGCAACTCCTTTTCGTCATTGCAGCGACGAATGCCGCGGCCGCCACCGCCATTGGTGGCCTTGAGCATGACCGGATAACCGATCTTCTTGGCCAGCACCCGTGCTTCCTCGACGTTGGCGAGATTGCCGTCACTGCCTGGAACGCAGGGAATACCGGCGGCGATCATAGCGTTGCGTGCCTGGATCTTGTCGCCCATCTGGCGAATAACCTTGGCGGAAGGGCCGATAAACTTGATGCCGCGACGTGCGCAGATCTCTGCCAGCTCCGGATTCTCTGACAGGAATCCATAACCGGGATGCAGAGCGTCGCAGCCCGAGGCAACCGCCAGGTTGACTATATTATGTGCATTGAGATAGCCGACGACCGGGTCGGAGCCGATGTTATAAGCTTCATCGGCTTTTTTGACATGGAGCGCATGCCGGTCAGCATCGGAATAAATTGCTACCGACTTGATTCCCATTTCGGAACAAGCACGGACGATGCGAACAGCAATTTCCCCTCGATTGGCTATAAGAATTTTTTTTATCACGCGGCAGACCTGTTACTGGATTTGAAAGAACTAGCTTTGACACCAAAGGGCGCAGATTATATCATGCGCCCCCTATGGCTGCACCATCGAAACCGCCCGTTATAGACGCCATCGAGTTCGCGCGAAAAGGCCTTGAAATTCATGATACAATCGCGCTCTCGCAATTTCTGCGCCTGTCCGATGCGCTGGCTTCTTTAGAAGAGAAGTTGGACTATAAGCTGATTGGATATATTGGTGCGGATAGTAAGCTTGGCCTGCGGTTATCCGTGCAAGGCAATGTTCAGCTGACTTGTCAGCGTTGCCTTGAGCCGCTTGCTTTTTGGATAGATATCGATGCTGATTTCGTCCTTGTGGCTGACGAAGGTCACATTCCTTCTCAGGATGTAGAGAACGATATAAAGGATTATTTGGTTGCTAGTCCGCAGATGAGCGTAACCGATCTGCTGGAAGACGAATTGCTGCTGGCCTTGCCGTTTGCACCAAAACATGAAGAGTGTGAAGACAAGACAGCTACCAAGATGCAGACAGAAAAACAAAGTCCATTCGCTGTTTTGAAGGGCTTGAAAACCCGGGACCGGGATTAACTTACAGATAACAGAATTAACAGGAGCTACTCATGGCAGTCCAACAAAACAAGAAGTCCCCTTCAAAGCGCGGCATGCACCGTTCGCATGATGCCTTGACCAACCCGCCATTGGCTGTTGAGCCGACCACGGGTGAAACTCATCTGCGTCACCACGTCAGCCCTAGCGGCTATTACCGTGGTCGCAAGGTGCAGCCGGCCAAGGGCGAATAAAAAGCCTTTGAACCGGAACGTTTCGGCGTTTCGTTTTAGTTTTTAACTCAAGCATGGATATTACTGTCGCCATCGACGCCATGGGTGGCGATCATGGGCCGCACGTCACAGTGCCGGCTGCGCTTGAAGCCTTGAAGCAGGACGATGAGATCAACATTGTCCTCGTTGGCATCGCAGATGCCATTGAAGCCGAGCTCGCTGCACGCAAGGTGTCTGTCGGGCCACGTCTGCGCATTCATCCTGCCAGCGAAGTAGTGGCCATGGATGAGTCGCCGCAAAATGCGCTCAAGAATAAAAAAGATTCCTCAATGCGCGTCGCCATCAATCTGGTCAAGAATGGCGAAGCGCACGCTTGCGTCAGTGCCGGCAATACAGGCGCGCTCATGGCTACGGCCCGCTTTGTATTGAAAATGCTACCTGGCATTGATAGGCCCGCCATTGCCGCGCCCTTGCCCAGTCAGAAGGGCATGGTGCATGTGTTAGATCTGGGTGCGAATGCCGACTGCACTCCCGAGCACCTGCTGCAGTTCGCCATTATGGGCGCCATGCTGGTTTCGTGTGTGGAACACAAGGAAAGGCCCAGCGTCGGCCTTCTGAATATCGGTTCCGAAGACATCAAGGGTAACGAAGTCGTGAAACAGGCCGGCGAACTGCTGCGCAACAGTCACTTGAATTTTTACGGCAATGTCGAAGGCAATGATATCTACAAGGGCACGACGGATGTTGTGGTCTGCGATGGTTTTGTAGGTAATGTCGCGCTTAAGACCTCGGAAGGGCTGGCGCAGATGATGAGCAGATTCCTGACGCAGGAATTCAAGCGCAACTGGCTGACCAAGATGATGGCGCTGTTGTGCATGCCCGTGCTGCGGGCATTCAAGCGTCGCCTGGATCCTCGCCGTTACAATGGCGCCACGTTTTTAGGGTTGCGCGGTATTGTGGTCAAGAGCCATGGTGGGGCAGACAGTTTTTCATTCCTTCACGCGATCCATACTGCAATAGAAGAGTCGCGCAGCGGTGTTCTGCACCGCATTACCGAACAGCTCGAAATTGAGCATCTCCAGCCGCAAGCCGGCGTGGCTACCGAGTAAATCATGAAATATTCATACATCGCCGGCACTGGCAGTTATCTGCCGAAACGCATCCTGACCAATGCCGAGCTGGAATCCATGGTCGATACATCGGATGAATGGGTCGTATCCCGCACGGGTATCCGTGAACGACATATTGCCGGCGACGATGAATTCACCAGCGATCTGGCTTATCAGGCCGGGCGTCTCGCTATTGAAGCTGCGGGCATTAGCCCACAGGATGTGGATATGGTGATCGTGGCTACCACTACGCCAGACCGTATTTTTCCAAGCACGGCATGCCTTGTGCAGCATAAGCTGAGTATCGCAAACTGCCCTGCCTTTGATGTTCAGGCGGTTTGCAGCGGCTTCATCTATGCACTGAGTGTTGCCGATAGCTTTATCAAGAGCGGCAGCGCCAGGCAGATACTGGTGATCGGCGCGGAAACCATGTCCCGTATTACCGACTGGACAGACCGCAGCAACTGCATCTTGTGGGGTGACGGTGCGGGCGCGGTCATTCTGCAGGCAAGTGATGAGCCAGGCATATTGTCCTGCCATCTGCATGCTGACGGCAGCTATACCGACATGCTTAATGTGCCGTCGGGCGTGTCTAAGCGTGATGGCGGCTCCACTATTGAGATGGCTGGCAATCCGGTCTTCAAGATGGCAGTGAATACCCTGGATGCCATTGTCGATGAGACATTGGCCGCCAACAATATGGATAAGGCAGATATCGACTGGCTGGTGCCGCACCAGGCAAATATCCGTATTCTGCAGGCCACAGCAAAAAAACTTGGCATGGGGATGGATCGCGTTGTTGTTACGGTCGACACACACGGGAATACATCGGCAGCCTCTATTCCGCTCGCATTGGATGTTGCGGTGCGGGATGGCCGTATCAAGCGCGGAGAAACATTATTGATGGAGGCCTTTGGTGGCGGTTTCACCTGGGGTTCCGTGTTGGTGAAATACTAAATATGACAAAATTCGCATTCTTTTTCCCCGGGCAGGGATCGCAGTCGGTCGGTATGATGAAAGGCTTTGAAGGCCTCGATGTTGTGCGGGAGACATTTAAGGAAGCCTCGGATACGCTGTCCCAGGATTTCTGGAGCATGGTGACCGAGCCCAATGAGCTGCTTAACCAGACTATCCATACTCAACCCCTGATGCTGACAGCAGGAACTGCGGTCTGGCGCGCATGGCAGGCAGAGAATGGCGCGCAACCGGCTATCATGGCCGGCCACAGCCTTGGCGAATACACAGCGCTCGTTGCGTCCGGGGCGCTGGCATTCAAGGATGCGCTACCGCTGGTTCGTTATCGGGCGCAGGCAATGCAAGACGCAGTGGCAGAAGGCGTAGGCGCTATGGCCGCGATTCTTGGTTTGGGCAATGAAGATGTGCATGCAGTTTGCACCCTGGCTGCCCAAGGTCAGGTGCTGGAAGCAGTCAATCTCAATTCCCCGGGCCAGATCGTTATTGCAGGGCATAAGGAAGCGGTGGAACGTGGCATGCAGGCGGCATTGGAAAAGGGCGCAAAGCGTGCGTTGCCATTGCCGGTGAGCGTGCCTTCCCACTGCGCACTCATGCGGCCTGCAGCTGAGTTGCTGAGGGTATATCTGCAGAATGTCCCAATGACAGCGCCAACTGTACCTGTCATTCATAATGCTGATGTCGAGGCGCATGATTCGCCGGAAAAAATCAAGGATGCACTTGTGCGCCAATTGCATAGCCCGGTCAGATGGATCGAAACGGTAGAGCACATTTATGCCCAGGGAATCGTAAATAGTGCAGAATGCGGCCCTGGCAAGGTGCTGGCAGGGCTGGTCAAACGCATTAATCCAGATTTTCCGTGTGCGGCACTCACCAGTGTAGAAGCCCTGCATGGAGCCAAAGTGCAATTCGCACAATAATAATTCGTATTGAATCAGGACAAGAGGACAGAAATGCTTCAGGGACAGATTGCATTGGTAACAGGCGCCAGCCGTGGCATTGGTGCGGCTATTGCAAAAGCGCTAGGCGAGCAGGGCGCCACTGTTATTGGCACTGCCACCACAACCGAAGGCGCGGGAAACATCACCCAAGCCTTGCAACAGGCAGGCCTCAAGGGTAAGGGAATCGCTCTCGATGTAAACAATGTTGAGCAGGCTGAGGCCTCGCTAAAGTCCGTTACGGACCAATACGGTGATATCAGTATTCTGGTCAATAATGCCGGTATCACGCGCGACGGCTTGCTCATGCGTATGAAAGACGATGACTGGGATGATGTGATCTCCACCAATCTCAAATCCGTGTATCGCATGTCGCAGTACGTCCTGCGTGCCATGATGAAGGCCCGCACTGGGCGCATTATCAATATCTCATCCGTGATCGCCCATACCGGCAACGCCGGCCAGACTAACTACGCTGCAGCCAAGGGCGGAATGGTAGGCTTTACCAAGGCGCTGGCGCGCGAGGTGGCGACCCGGAATATTACGGTGAACTGCATCGCGCCAGGATTTATTGATACGGACATGACACGGTCACTACCGGAAGAACACAAGAACAGCTTGCTGCAGAGCATCCCGATGGGTCGTCTGGGACAGGCTGAGGATATTGCTGCCGCCGTGGCCTTTCTTGCATCACCAGGGGCGGCTTATATCACTGGCGAGACAATACACGTCAATGGCGGAATGTACATGGCCTGAGGCCATATTTTCATTTTTGAATTCCTCGGGACTTTTGCTAGAATAGCCCGAGCTTTTAGTAAGCTAAAACACTTGAAAGGGGTAATAGATGTCTGACATCGAACAACGCGTTAAAAAGATCGTAGCCGAGCAGTTGGGTGCGGATGAGGCTGACGTAAAAAATGAGTCTTCATTCGTAGACGATCTGGGTGCCGATTCGCTCGACACCGTAGAGTTGGTCATGGCCTTGGAAGAAGAATTTGATTGTGAGATCCCTGACGAAGAAGCCGAGAAGATCACCAACGTTCAGCAAGCCATCGACTACGTCAACGCAAACCTCAAGTAATTTTCCTATTTAGTTCCACCTTCATTTCTTGGAGTTGATTTGTCCAAGCGTAGGGTAGTTGTTACCGGCCTGGGCGTTGTGTCACCTGTAGGTATTGGGGTACAAACGTCCTGGTCCAATCTCATCGCCGGTAATTCCGGTATTACGAGAATCACGAAATTCGATCCCAGTAACTTCGCCTCGCAGATTGCGGGCGAAGTGAAGGGATTCGACGTCTCGCAATTTCTGCCTGCCAAGGATGCACGCCGTATGGATATCTTTATCCAGTACGGCATGGCGGCGGCGATTGAAGCTGTCAAGGATTCTGGTATTGTCGCCACTGAAGAAAATGCCGAGCGTATCGGCGTTTCCATTGGATCCGGCATTGGCGGTTTGCAAATGATCGAAGATACCAACGATATCTATGATGAAAGCGGCCCGCGCAAGATATCCCCGTTCTTCATCCCTGGCACCATCATCAACATGATTTCCGGCAACCTGTCCATCATGTATGGATTCAAGGGGCCTAATGTCGCGATCGTCACTGCTTGCACAACCGGTACACATTCCATCGGCGACGCAGCTCGCATGATTGAGTATGGAGATGCGGATGTCATGGTTGCAGGCGGTGCCGAAGCCGCCATTACCGAGCTTGGCGTTGGTGGTTTTGCTGCAGCGCGGGCATTATCTACGCGCAATGACGATCCTGCTACAGCCAGCCGACCCTGGGATAAAGACAGGGATGGCTTTGTGATCGGCGAGGGAGCAGGTGTAATGGTCCTCGAGGAATATGAGTCCGCCAAAAAACGTGGTGCACGTATTTATGCCGAGCTCACTGGATATGGCATGAGTGCCGATGCCTATCACATGACGGCCCCCAATATGGATGGCCCCAGGCGATCCATGCGTAATGCCCTGAATAATGCTGGCGTTAACCCCGATCAGGTCCAGTTTATCAACGCCCATGGCACATCAACTCCACTGGGCGACACGAATGAAACCAATGCCATCAAGGCGGCTTTTGGCGATCACACCAAGCGTCTTGTTGTGAATTCCACTAAGTCCATGACAGGCCACTTGCTGGGTGGCGCTGGTGGGTTGGAATCGGTATTTACAGTTCTATCCATCTACCACCAGGTATCACCGCCCACCATTAATATTTTTAATCAGGATCCCGAGTGTGATCTGGATTACTGCGCCAACACGGCCAGAGATATGAAAATAGATGTCGCATTGAAGAACAACTTTGGCTTCGGCGGCACCAATGGCAGCCTGGTGTTCAAAAGAGTCTGACAAGACATCGTTGTTGACCTTATACACAGTGCTTTCGCAAATGACAGAGAAATGTAAACCTTAGCTGCTGTTTCTATAGGGTTTTTTGTAAGATATTGTTTCTTCATTGTTTTTTACTTGCGTATTTTGTAACCAATTAGTAAAAAACCTAATGTTAATCATAAGTTAGCAGCATAATCCGCTACTTATTCACAAAACTGTCCACAGGTTTTGTGGGTTATCGCACTTAAGCCATTCTTGCTAGGCCATTCATGCTCAACGATAATCCACACCATGGCCCCACCCGCCCAATACCTGATTAACGGAGAAAAAGATGCTGGCCTGTCGCCTCTGGATAGAGGGGTCGCATATGGCGATGGCGTGTTCAGGACGCTACGCATAAGCCAAGGTACCCCGGTCGATTGGTCGCTGCACTACAATAAGCTGGCCCATGATTGCTCGGCGCTCGGTATTGCATGCCCCACCCAGAGCAGCTTGCTCGCTGATATCGAGCGCCTGTGTTCTTCCCATCCAGAATTGGTGGCCAAAATAATGGTGACGCGCGGTCCCGGGTCCCGCGGCTATTCCACTTCTTCTTCTGCGTCACCAACACGTATCGTGATGGTGGAGCCTTATCCCGATTACCCTGACATCAATTATGCAGAGGGCGTAAGCCTGCATTTATGCAGATTACGCTTGTCGCATCAGCCCCTGCTTGCGGGAATCAAGCATCTGAACCGGCTGGAAAATGTGCTGGCTCGCTCAGAATGGACGGACAGTCGTTTTGCCGATGGGCTGCTGCTGGATCAAGAGGATCTGGTTATTGAATGCACCATGAGTAATATCATTGCCAGATTCGGGACCATACTAGTCACGCCGGCGCTGGATCAATGCGGTGTGGCAGGCGTGACCAGGCAGCGCATACTCGACAATGCCGATCACATGGGTTATTACGCTGAAGTCAGGCCGCTGACGCTCATTCAGCTTATACAGGCAGACGAAGTCATCATCTGCAACAGCCTGTTTGGGGCATGGCAGGTGCGATCATTCAACAATTGCGAATGGACGCGCCAGGATTTAGCCGTTCACATCAGATCAATGCTACAGGAGTGATATGCGCCACTTGAAAAGACTGATCATGCTTGCTGTTCTGGTTTCAGTGCTAGTGCTGGGCTGGATGCTTTACTTTGCAAGCAAACCCATTGCGCTGCCTGCAACTGAAGTCGAAGTCGATCTAAAGGCTGGCAGCAGCCTGCGTGGAGTGTCTCGCCAGCTGGTGCAGCAGGGAGTATTGACTGAACCATGGAGTTTTCTGGTTCTAGTACGTGCAATGGGCAAGGCCGCTGAAATCAAGGCAGGGAATTACCTCATTGAAGACGGAATCACTTCGTACCAACTATTCCTCATCCTGACTGAAGGCAGTACCAAACAATCCAGCATCACCTTCATTGAAGGCTGGACCTTTCGCCAGATGCGGGATGCTATCAACCGGCATGACGATATCAAGCATGTCACCATGGCATACACCGATGAGCAAATTATGCAGGAAATCGGTGCTACAGAAAAACATCCTGAAGGCCTATTCTTCCCTGATACCTATTATTTCAGCAAGGGCATGAGCGACAAGGATCTCCTTAAGCGCGCTTATGCGTCAATGCAGTCCAGATTGACGGAAGCCTGGCAAAATCGGGAAGCTGGTTTGCCTTATCAATCTCCTTACGAGGCGTTGATCATGGCCTCCATTGTGGAAAAGGAGACAGGGCTTGCCAGCGAGAGAGCACTAATCGCGGGCGTGTTCGTTAACAGGCTGCGTATTGGTATGCGCCTGCAGACCGATCCCACAGTGATTTATGGCATGGGCGATCAGTTTGATGGCAATTTGCGTAAACGTGATCTGTTGCAGGACACTTCCTATAATACCTATACACGCATAGGGTTGCCGCCTACGCCTATCGCCATGCCCGGCCTTGCCGCCATTCAGGCTGCATTGCATCCAGGTAAGACCAGGGCGTTATATTTTGTGGGCAAAGGCGATGGCAGCCATATATTTTCCGGCTCTCTTAACGAGCACAACCGCGCTGTCAACCAGTATCAGTTAGGCAAGAGAAAAAATGCGAGGTAAATTCATTACGCTGGAGGGTGTGGACGGCGCCGGGAAGAGCACGCACATTCCCTATATCCTGTCGCTACTGCAATCGCGCGGCAAGGAAGTTATCTCCACACGGGAGCCAGGTGGAACTCCCTTGGGCGAAAAGCTGCGAGAGATCTTGCTGCAGCAACCCATGCATGCGGAAACGGAAACCATGCTGATGTTTGCCGCCCGCCTAGAGCATATCGCCCAGGTTATTGAACCTGCGCTTGCACGAGGCGCTTATGTCCTTTCCGACCGCTTCACAGATGCCACCTTTGCATATCAATGTGGCGGCAGAGGCGTCGCCCGATCAAGGGTAGAAACGCTTGAGCAGTGGGTGCACGGGTCGCTGCAGCCGGATCTGACATTACTTTTTGATATCCCTGTAGACATTAGTACCCAGCGACTTGCTGGGGCCCGTATGCCCGATAAGTTTGAAAGAGAGGGTAAGGATTTCTTCGCCCGTATCCGTGAGGCTTATCTTGCAAGGGCTGAAGGAAATTCAGCTCGTTTCCGTATTATCGACGGAAACAGACCCATACATGAGATACAGAAATCACTTGAAGAAATAATAATAAGCATCTGATGTATATATATAGCTGGCAATCTGATGTGTGGGACAAACTATTGCAATCAAAGGCAAGATTTCCCCACGCTTTGTTGCTCAAAGGGCAGGAGGGTATCGGCAAGCTGGATTTCACCATGGCGCTTGCCCATGCATTGCTATGCCAGACACCCTTGAATGATGGGCATGCCTGCGGAACATGTGCCAGCTGCAATTGGATGGCGCAATCCCATCACCCGGATTTCCGGCTGCTCTCGTCTGAGTTGGAGTCCGGCAATGAGGATGACGCTTCGCTGACTGCTCCCACATACAAAAAGAGCCAGATTTCAGTAGCCCAGATACGCGAACTATCTGCATTTTTTGAGCTTTCCAGCCATCAACACGGCGGCAGGCGTATTGTACTGATTCACCCAGCAGAAGCATTGAATCCCTCATCCGCCAATGCGCTGCTGAAAATACTGGAAGAGCCGCCTCCCGGGGTTATCTTCTTGCTGGTATCGCATCAGCCTCAACGCCTGCTGCCGACGATCTTGAGCAGATGCCATAAAATTGATATGCCTGTGCCCCAGCCTGATACTGCATTGGCATGGCTCAATCAGCAGAGTGTCAGAGACGCTTCACGGCAACTTGCTTATGCGGGCGGATCGCCATTGTTGGCCATGAGAAATGCTGCTGATGGCGTAGGGCAGATGGACGACATCTGCAAGTCGCTGTCCCAGGGTGCAAAAATGGATCCGTTCACTACAGCTTCCGTATGCGCAAAGCAGGGAATGGTGCTGGCTGTCCAGGTGCTGCAGAAGTGGGTTTATGACCTGGCGAATCTCAAGCTGGCAGGGGAAGTCCGCTATCACGAGACTTATCGCAATGCCTTGCAGCACTTGTCTGCAAACCTGGATATGGGCCTGCTTTTTGATCTGCAACGCAAGCTGGATCAGGCAAGGAAATCGGCAACTCATCCATTGAACAGTGAGCTGCAGCTGGAAAATCTTTTGTTGCAATACATACAGATATTCCCAATGTCGAACAGATTACGATAAGCTATCGCCGTGAACACGCAAGCCACGCCAACCGACCAATCCGCCCCCAGTGCTCCAAAACCAGGAGTCCTGTCTCTTGCAATCAAGGAAAAGGCCGCCCTCTATGCAGCATATATGCCCTTTGTAAAGGGCGGCGGGCTGTTTATCCCTACCAATAAAGCCTTTAGCATAGGCGACGAGGTTTTCATGTTGCTGAGTCTGGTCGATGACCCGGTAAAGCTCAAGGTGGTTGGTCACGTGATCTGGATCACGCCGGTTACGCAAGGCAGCCGCCCGCAAGGTATTGGCGTCCAGTTCAGCGAGAAAGACGGCGGTATTGAAGCGCGCAACAAGATTGAAGCCCTGCTGGGTGGTGTACTCAAGTCTGCCAGACCCACACATACCATGTAATTGGCAGTAATGCTGGTCGATTCACACTGCCATCTTAATTTCCCCGAATTCGCCACCAATATGGACGGCGTTCTGCAATCCATGCGCGAGAATGGCGTGACTCATGCATTGTGCGTGTCCGTTACCTTGGACAAATTCCCTGAAGTGCTGGCCATCGCAGAAGCCCATGACCATATCTATGCTTCTGTAGGGGTGCACCCCGATTATGAAGATATGCCGCCACTGACAGCGGACGAACTGGTGCGTTTGGCACATCACCCCAAAGTCGTCGCCATCGGCGAAACTGGACTTGATTACTTCCGTCTGACGGGCGATCTGGAATGGCAACGTGACCGATTCCGTACGCATATACGCGCGGCCATCCAATCCGGAAAGCCGTTGATTATCCATACACGCTCGGCCGCCGAGGACACTATCAGAGTCATGCAGGAGGAGCGGGCTGCAAAGATAGGCGGCGTCATGCACTGCTTCACTGAAAGTCTGGAAGTCGCAGAAGCCGCGATGGACATGGGCTTCTACATATCCTTTTCGGGCATTGTTACTTTCAAGAATGCAGTCGCATTGAAAGAGGTCGCGCAGAAAATACCGCTGAAGCGCATGCTGATCGAAACCGACTCACCTTACCTGGCTCCGGTACCTTATCGTGGGAAAATCAACCAGCCGGCGTATGTCAAACATGTGGCTGAAGAAATTGCCCGCCTGCGAGGTATTACACTTGAAGAAGTCGCCGAGGCTACCACGCGCAATTTCTTCCAGCTATTTAAGCTCCCTCAACCATGCAGTTAGTCATGCTGGGCGTGGGGTCCAGTGCGGGGACGCCTGTCATTGGATGCAGCTGTAATACCTGCCGTTCTGACAATCCTAAAAACAAGCGCACGCGCTGCTCAGCTGCCATTACGTTAACAAGCGGGGAAGTCCTGCTGATAGACACAGGACCGGATCTGCGACAACAGGCACTGCGCGAGGGCCTGTTGCGCGTGGATGCAGTCCTGTATACGCATCCGCATGCTGATCATATACATGGCATAGATGACCTGCGCGCCTACTGTCAATTGCAGAAACAACAGATTCCGCTGTATGGAAACACAGTGGTAGCAGATCATGTCACCGACAAATTTTCTTACACGCTGCGCGAAGCCAGCGGCTTCTGGGATCTGCCGATATTGCGCATGGAAAAGATTGATGGGCCTCTCAACCTCTTTGGCCAGACCATCATCCCTGTTCCGGTCAAGCACGGACGCATCGACATTTTTGGATATCGCATAGGCAACATCGCATATATCACAGATGTATCAGAGATTCCCGAGACGTCGCTCGCATTGCTGCAAGGGCTCGATGTCCTCTTTCTCGACTGCCTGCGCTACACACCACACATAACTCACATTCATCTGGAACAAAGCCTGGCCTACGCGAGTCTTATCAAAGCTCGCCAGACTTACCTGATCCATATGACGCACGAGATGGAGTACGAAACCCTGGCTGCAGAGTTGCCACCCAATGTACAGGTGGCATATGATGGCCTCAGGCTGGAAGTCGCATGACAGCAGGGCTCTGGCATGTATAATCAACTTTTTGCAAGATCAGGATGGCATTATGCAATTCGCTAAAATTCTCATGTCAGCTGCGCTGGCAACCATGATATTTTCTGTCCCCGCTGTGGCTGCCGAGTCCGCAAGCAAGACTAAAACCTATACGGAAATGGAATTCCTCAATAGCTTTACCGGGAAATCCCGTAAGGTTGTCATGGAGAAACTGGGGAAACCCACCCGCAAGGAGCAGTCCGTGCGACCCACCAACGCTGCCGGCATAGCAGCAGGGGTGGCGGGACGTCCTATGGAAGGCAATCAGAAGCCGGTCAATGTGGAGATGTGGTACTACAACAATCTCGTCAGCTACGAGCCCAAGAAGCGTTACAAGATGACCGAGCTGACCTTCGTCAACGACCGCTGCATGAACATCGCGTTTTTCAACAACCTGTAATCACCATCGCGGCTATTTGGCAGCCACATCAAAGGTTTCGAATAGCCGCCATTTGACCAGCGCGCGGAAAATGCGTAGCGAGTCGGTCACCGGCCGGAATTTGGACGACCGGTTGTTATCGATATAAATCGTAGGTATCGACACCGTCGTCAGCCTGCGGCGTTGCGAAAGCGCCAGCAGCAGTATCTGGAACTCGGTTTCATACCGGCTGCCGGAAACGTGGCGCACAATTTCTTCCACAAAACCATAGCTGAAAGCCCGTAGCCCGGATTGCGTATCGCTTGGCGCATCAGGGTACAGCCAGCGGATAACCCCTGTTGCCAGCGTATTGCCGACACGGCTCCGACCAGGCATGTCGCGTACGCTTCTGCCTCCAATCACCATCTCAGCTCCCGCCATGGCTGCATGTGCCACCTTGGGTATCTCTACCGGCGGGTGCTGGCCATCTGCATCGAGCGTAATCAGAACATTGAAGCTGAATTTGTTGAGCGCTTCGCAGAAAGCGGCCATCAGGCCTACACCCTTGCCGCGGTTGCTGGGGAAGGTTATCACGCTGATTTTGCCTGGCAGCAGTGATTCCAGTCTGGATATCACATGGGATGTACCGTCATGGGAACCGTCGTCCACTACGATGACATGGTCCGCCAGGTTGGAGGTTTGGGCAATCACCTGACCGCAATATTCCTGCACGTCGTAGCATGGAATGACGGCAATGGTATTGACTACCTCCCTGGGGACAAATGACTGGATCCTGGCGTGCCGCCATCCTGCGAGGTCGAAAAAGCCCCAGCCTCTGTCCAGCTTGGCATAAATATTTTCGGAATTACCGAGCAGGGCAGTAGGAATCTCCGCCTCCACAACGCCGTTATCCACGCGCAGCTTTGCCTGGCCTGCCACCATATTGCGCACCGTGTCATAAATTTCCGGCGCGTCGCCGTGTAATGTCACCTGCAATCCTAGCAGCGATCCGGCACTTTCACCTGCCAGCCGCAGTATCGGTTTGAAGCGGCTGCTGAACCTGGGCAACCGCACCCGTATATTCAGGATATGGCGTCCTACGTAGATTTCGCTGATGGGGTGCAATGGCTGGTATCGCTCAATAGCCGGCGGTGCAAAAAATACTTCCCGGCTTTGTGCATAAGCGAGAAAGCGTTCGCGGCTCAGCGCCATTTGGGTTTGATGACACAATATGGCGCGGCGCTTGGTTTCCTGCTGGGTTTTGCTAAGGCTGACAACGTGATTACCCGTCATGAAAGTTTTCTCGCCATGCGTGAGATAGGTCAGCAATCGGGGGTTTAATCCTTCGGGCAATCTTGTCAGCGCCATGTCTACCATTACGGCTGTAGCGTTATGGTCGCGATGCGTGTCGTCCAGCGCGGGGCCTAGCACGAGTGTTGGATTCGTATCAGAAATAGTGCGGGCCAGCACCTCGATAGCTTCATCATCACCCGTATCCAAAAGGCCCGTAATACCTTGGTCTGGCAGACCGAGAAACACAGCATTGCCTTTATTTACACCAAGAACTGCCAGGGCTTCGAGCGCTTCTGCCTGACGCCGCTGGCCCCAACGCTTGCGATCCTGCGGTGTGATATTCCAATGCGTTTCAACGTATCGCTGGGGCCATGGGTTATTGTCGCCGTTGGTAATAAATGCCACATGTACAGTGGCTCCGGCGGCAAGTGCCTGCTGAATCAGTCCGCCGCAACCGAGGGTTTCATCATCAGGATGTACAGCGAGAACGAGCAGCCTGTCCTCGGTATTGATATGCAGATTATTGGTCATGTTTTTTGATTCCGTATGGTACATGGACTGTTCCAGGCAAAAGTAGAATGCCAGTTCCGGTCGTAAATATATGTGCCATACCGTACAGAAAACCCTAGGCACTTTTCCTGACTATATACTTTCCATACTTGTGTGCTTCATTCCTGATCAGGGAGAGCGACATGGTTCTGCAAAAACAATTCATGCAGTGGGCGGAAAATATCAGGGAGCAAGCTGATGTGCAGGCCCGGCTGGTTCTCTGGGATGGGCAGCACCTTGATCTGGGCCGTTTTACTACGCCGTTGGTCACCGTGCATGTCAAAGGCGCATCAGCTTTGCCCTATCTGTTGGCACCGACCATGGGCAAACTGGGTGAGGCTTATGTCACGGGCAAGATAGATCTCGAAGGTAAAATCACTGACATCATCAACCTGGGCTTTGTACTGGCCCGTAATACAGTATCCGAATCCAGAAAAAGCCTGCATAACTTCACCCGATTCTTCTCCCATACCAAACAGGAAGATTTGCGAGCCATTCAGTTTCATTACGATGTATCCAACGAGTTCTACAAGCTCTGGCTTGACCGCAATATGGTATATTCCTGCGCGTATTTCGAGAATGGCAATGAAGATCTTGATACCGCACAGCTGAAGAAAATTGACCACATTCTTACCAAGATCAAAGTGCAGCCTGGCGATACCCTGCTGGATATTGGCTGCGGATGGGGCGCGCTGGTGTTGCGTGCGGCGGATAAATTCGGCGCCCGATGCGTAGGCATTACCTTATCTGAGCGCCAGCATGCGCTGGCAACCGAGCGGGTGAGGGAGGCGGGCTTGCAAGACCGCATCGAGATTCGCCTGCAGGATTACCGGGATGTGCAAGGACAGTTCGACCGCATCACCAGCGTAGGCATGTGTGAACATGTGGGACGTGAAAACCTGCCGGCGTATTTCAGACGCATACACGATCTGCTTAAGGATGATGGCCTGGCGATGAACCACGGCATTACCGCCACCCATCCGGATGAGGCGGACCGAAACTTCGGTGCTGGCGAATTCCTCGATAAATACGTCTTCCCGCATGGCGAGCTGCCGCACTTGAGCCGAGCGGTTCACGACATGCAAAGTGGAGGACTGGAAGTCATTGACGTCGAGAACCTGCGCAGGCATTACGCGCGCACTCTGGACTTCTGGGCAGATAATTTCGAGAGAAAAACGCCCGCCATCAAGGCAGTGATTGATGCGGAGCACTATCGCGTGTGGCGTGTGTATCTGGCTGGTTGCGCTTACGCTTTCATGCAGGATCAAATCTGCATCTATCAGTTACTGTGTCAGAAATCAGGCAAGCGCGCCGACTCGATTGAGTGGTCCAGGAAGTATATCTACCACTAGTGCTACTAAGCCAAGCCGGCTGAGCGCATCAGGAGCTTCATACCATAAGCGGCCAACCCCAGCACCGTCACGCCCATCACCCACAACCCAATGAGCCACAGAAGTTTCTGCCACCACGGCTGCTCCGGCGCGTTTATCAATGGTAGAACTCGTCCTCGGCCCTGACCTTGCCGCGGAACACATAATAGGCCCAGATCGTATAGCCAAGGATAATGGGTACGATAATGAGTGTGCCTACCAGCGTGAAGCCCTGGCTTTCGGGTGGCGACGACGCGTCCCAGATGCTGATGTCAGGTGGAATGATGTTTGGCCACAGGCTGATACCGAAGCCCACATAACACAGAAAAATCAGCGCCAGGGTAAAGATGAACGGCGTGGCATGCGCCTTCTTCGCTACCGACCTCAACAGCAGATAGGCGCTGCCTGCTACCAGCAACGGCACGGGGGACAAGTAGAGCAGGTTGGGGAAGCTGAACCAGCGCTGTGCGATATCGGCATCTATGAAGGGCGTCCAGATGCTAACCGCTACAATGATCGCAAGCAGTACCCACACGAGTTTTCGCGTGATCGCATAAGCTTTTTCCTGCAGCGGACCTTCGGTTTTCATGATGAGCCAGGTACTGCCCAGCAATCCGTAGGCGATCAGCAGACTCAGGCCAGTGAAAATGGAGAAAGGTGTGATCCAATCCAGCGGGCCGCCGACATAGGCACGGTCTACTACATTGATGCCCTGGATATATCCACCCAACACCGCGCCCTGGAAGAAAGTAGCCGCGACCGAGCCCCAGATGAAGGATTTATCCCAGAAATGCCGCTCATGCTCATGCGCCTTGAAGCGGAATTCGAATGCAACACCGCGGAAAATCAATCCCATCAGCATCAGGATCAGCGGCAGATAGAAGGCGCTGAGGATGACGGAATAGGCGAGAGGAAATGCAGCCAGCAGGCCTGCGCCACCGAGCACTAGCCAGGTCTCATTACCGTCCCAGACCGGAGCGACAGTATTCATGATGACATCGCGGTCATGCTTGTCCTCGAAGAAGGGATAGAGAATCCCCATACCGAGGTCGAAGCCATCCATCACCACATACATGGCCACACCGAACAGGATGATGATGGCCCACACAAGAGGCAGATTGAAATCCATGTTTAGCTCCTTGGTCCTGGATTGGGTTCGGTATCAGATTTGGTGACAGCAGAAAGCGGCCGCATGGGCTGCCGCGGCTGGCCCGGTCCGCCGGATTCATCCTGATCGCTTTCGCCAATTTTGGGTCCGATGCGTATGAGCCGCAGGAGGTAGACAATGCCGGCACCAAATACCGCAAAATAGATAAGCACAAACATGATCAGGGTGAAGCTGAGCGGCACGACGCCATGAGATGATACGGCATCTGCGGTACGCATCAATCCATACACCACCCATGGTTGGCGGCCGACTTCAGTGGTAAACCAGCCCGCAAGAATGGCGACGATGCCCGCCGGGCCCATGAGCAATGCAAATCTGAGGAAGGGTCGTGCCGTCCACAAGGTTTCGCGCCAGCGCAGCCATACGCCGATCATGCCCAAAGCAATCATCAACATGCCGAGCCCGACCATGATACGGAATGCCCAGAACACGATGGTTGAATTCGGTCGGTCTTCCGGTGCGAAATCTTTCAGGGCAGGAATGTCACCATCCCAGCTGTGAGTCAGGATCAGGCTGGCCAGGTTGGGAATCTCGACCTTGAAACGGGTTTCCTCACGCTCCATATCCGGCAAGCCGAAAAGTATCAGCGGAACGCCGCCTTCCTTGTTTTCCCAGTGGCCTTCCATTGCCGCAATCTTGGCTGGTTGATGCTTGAGCGTATTGAGTCCGTGAAAATCGCCGACGACAGCCTGGATAGGCGCCAGGATGAAAATCATGCCAAGCCCCATCGAGAACATCTTGCGTATGGCCGCATTGTCATTTTTGCGCAGCAAATGCCATGCGGCCGAGGCGCACACAATCAAGGCCGTGGCCAGGAATGCGGCAATACACATGTGCACCAGGCGGTAGGGGAATGAAGGATTCAGTATGATCTGCAGCCAATCGCCTGGGATCAGGCGGCCATCCACGATTTCAAAGCCTTGCGGCGTCTGCATCCAGCTGTTGGCCGCCAATATCCATGTGGCCGAAATCAAAGTGCCCAAGGCTACCATACAGGTAGCGAAGAAATGCAGCCGTGGCCCAACCTTGTTCCAGCCGAATAGCATTACGCCAAGAAAACCAGCCTCAAGAAAAAATGCCGTGAGTACCTCATACGTCAGTAAGGGCCCGAGCACACTGCCTGCATAATCGGAAAGCACGCTCCAGTTGGTGCCAAACTGGTAGGACATGACCAGGCCGGAAACCACGCCCATGCCGAAATTCACCGCGAAAATCTTGACCCAGAAGTGATAAAGGTCGAAGTAAAGCTTTTGCTGGGTACTCAGCCATAATCCCTCCAGCACAGCTAGATAGCTTGCAAGACCGATGGTGATAGCCGGAAAAATAATATGGAAGGAAATAGTGAAGGCAAACTGTGTTCTTGCGAGATCCAGCGCGGTCAAATCAGGCATGTTCTACCTTTCACAGGTGTGGATGCGGCCTGGTGGCCGCGAGCAGAGCCGTAATTATAATTCTTCCTGATTCGCAGCCGAACAAAAAGGCGGAAATCAACAAAGAAAAAAGGCCGGTTATTCCGGCCTCGACCTGTGTCACCCACTTGCTGCGTGTTGCTGCCTTTAGTAACTAACTTCGAGGATGCTCTCTCCTTGCTAAGTTAATTGAGCATGCCAGCTAAGGACATTCATCGAATTAATCAGTTAGCGAAAGTGCATGAGGTGCGTGGAATGAAAATCCTTGCTGCATGATGGCGATTTTTAGCTCATCCATTGAAGTGCGTTTCTCATCGAACACCACCTCCGCCTCGCCACTGCCTGCCGACACTCTGGCCTCATTTACGCCATCCAGCGATTTCAACGCATGCTGCAGCTCCCTGGCCCAACCCATGCAAGTAATACCGCTTACCCTGACTACACCTGTTCTCATGTTCGCCTCGTTCATCGTGATCTTCCCGGAATTGTAAAAATCCCGGGTTTCAGATTTATGAACGATGCGCAGGCGATTTCCCTTTTTATAGGGATTTATGGGCCGGTATTAGTCGCTAGTAGCAGCGTGTTGGATAAGGACACCCCTTGGTTCAGTTGCACCTGTTCCGTTGTGAAACCCATGTCAGCGAGCGTTGCCAGCCAGTTATCCAGCGTTCGGCAGTAGAGCGGATTATCCTTGCGCACGCGCACGAACCACACCATGCGGTCATACCAGTAGCTTGCCTTGAACCAGATGCCGCCGGCGGCATTGCCCACACGCAGGATGAGTTTGCCGTTGATAGGCAACGCCTGCTTTACGCGACGCAATACATCCTCCTGAGCCTGGAAATCGATGTAGTGCAGGACGTCGAGAATGACAATGGTATCGGCATGGCCGAAATCCGCAGTGCAGATATCTGCGACCTTGAAGTCGACCTGTTTGCCAAGCGCTTGCTGGGCGCGATGGATATCCAGTGGTACGGAATCAATGCCTTTGATGGAGACTAGATTGGGAGGAGGGGACCATTCTCCAGACCAGCATCCTCTATTCGCCAGGGTTTGGGCCGCAAGCAGAGATGATGCGAGCAGACCTTGTCCACAGCCAAGATCAAGCAGCCGCGAACCGTCCGGGATCAAGCCGCGCTGCAGGATAGTGGTGAATGCAGGATCAATCCGTAGTTTTATGCGGGCGAACCAGAGCGCGTACCAGTCAGATGAACGATATGGATCGGCCGCGGCTTGCAGCAGGTTTGAGGAACATGATTTGGGGAAAAGGCGGAAATTGGATGAATATTGCGATAAGGGCATGGCAGGCCTTCATGATGACAGCCGCCAACATAACTGCACCGCCTCCGGTTGTATGTGCGCGATCTGACGGTTATGGATGACGGCAGCTTCGAAGTGCCATTTATAGCATTGAAAACTGTTTGAAAGAAGCAGGCCGCCTTGCAGCCTGCCAAATACCTCCTAGTGCAAGTCTCGTGTGCCCGGCCCATCCACGCTGACGTCGTAAACGCCTGATTCCTCATCGGCCAGCTGATCCTCTTTTTCAGGAAGCCGAGTGCTTCCCTCAGCCGGGGCATCTTCATCTGCTGCCTCAGTGTCGTTACCCGTATCGCCAACATCGATATTTTCGATGCTGCGGTCAAACAGCGGCCGGTCGCCCATGTCACTGGTGAATTCATCAATGGCAGCTAGATCCTGATCGCGTGGAATATCATGCAGATCATCAATACCAAGGTCATCGATGCGCGGCCCCGCGCCTCCTTGCTGTGCTGCATTTACCGTATTGCCTTCTGCATTCACTTCCGGGAAAGGTGGGTAAGTGACGTTTTGCGCTTCGGAAAACTGCCCGATGTCGTTACCCACATCTGCAGGGTAATCAGCGGTTGCCTCCTGGGTATGTTCGTCTTCATCGAGATATTTCTCTTTCGCCATAGGGTCCATTGTCGGATGGTCCAGGCTGCCATCCTTGTCCTTGTCTGGATGATTCAATCGAATTTTCATGGCTGCAATCTCTCTATAGTCTAAAGAGTCATTGTTTGCGCTAAGCCAGCAGGCTTCTGTACGCATTCAAACCTATGGCACATCAACATATGTGACCGCTACAACAGACTGAAATTGGGCAATTACCAATGATGACGAAACCTGATATCTGAAAGGATCACATCATGGATAAGACTCGATCAGCGCTGTTTCCCGTACTCATCGTGCTCAGCTTGCTTACCCCGGCTTGCAAGACTGCAACCGGAGCGGCTGTAGGTGCCGGTGCAGGTGCTGCCATCGGCGCGGGCACAGGTTACGGTGCCGGCAAGGGTGCACTGATAGGCACCGGCGTAGGCGCTGCTGCAGGCGCTATTTATGACATCGTGAAATAGGAGGCAGGATCATGAATATCCCCAAAATGTTAATGGCTGTCGCTGCAGCTCTCACGATAGCTTCGTCCGCCGCCATTGCAGAAAATGCAGACTGCAAGAAAGACGGCACGCCTGAGAAGATAGATGGGCGAGTCACCGCCGTGGATACTGCTAACGGTAAAGTCACTGTGAAATCGAGCGACGGCAAAACACACGTTTTCCAAGCTGCTCAGGAAACACTGCGGGAATATAAAATAGGTGACAGCATCAAGATGAGTTTGCGCTGCGGAAAGTAAATTTTTGGCTCAGATATCAAGCCCCGCAAGGGGCTTTTTATTTGCCTGTCTACCAAAAATTCTATGAAGGTGTTACATTACGAATACATCACAACCGATTGATTCTAATGGTTGTGATGCATATTCACTATAACGAACATAGAGTACCAGCAATGACGCCGCAAACAGGGGAAAGCAATCGCGCTTTCAGCAAATTCTTCATCGTAGCAGCAGTGATTTTCATGATACTTTACGGTGCGCACTCGGGGATGTACAGCATGGAGGGGGCCAGATATCTGGCAGCTGGCATTGCGGCAGGGGCGCTACTGAGCTTTACGAAAATCAAGGGCTGGATGTTTCTGCCCGCCATCGTTGTCGGCAATGCCGTGATGGCGGGGTTGATCAATAGCTTCAGTACGCTGGTTTAATAGCTATTTGGGCGACAACTTGAGCAGCTGACCGCCATCAGATACCAGGTAGAGCGCTCCATCAGCGCCTTCGCGCACATCGCGGATGCGCTGGCCTCTATCCTTGAGCAGGTGTTCCTCACCGACAACGCGGTTATCTTCAATTACCAGCCGCACCAGGCGCATTTCTTTAAGTGCACCGATAAACAGGCTGTTTTTCCATTGCGGGAAAGCATCACCGTCATAAAATTCGGCGCCTGAAGGGGCGATCACAGGATCCCAGTAATACACGGGCTGTTCCAGGCCTTTGCGATGCGGCTCATTGGTCGTAATGATATCGCCGGAATACTCGATACCATAGCTTGCCAAAGGCCAGCCGTAGTTCTTGCCTTTCTGCACCAGGTTCAGCTCATCACCACCGCGCGGACCATGCTCGATATCCCAGAATTGACCTTGCGCATCGAAAGCAGCAGCCTGAACATTGCGGTGTCCGTATGACCAGATCTCAGGCAGGGCATTTTCCTTGCCGACAAACGGATTGCCAGGCGCAGGTTTACCTTCAGGTGTAATGCGCAACACCTTACCGTAATGGCTATCCAAATGTTGGGCCTGTGGGCGTGTCTTGAGGTCCGAACGTTCGCCAGTCGTCACATACAGCATGTCATCCGGACCGAAAGCCAGACGTGAGCCGTAATGCATGTTGTTGTCGTAAGTCGGCTTCACCTGCAGGATGACTTTCACATCAGTCAGGCTCTTTCCGTCACGCGACAGTACGCCTTTTGCGACACTCGTCCCGTTGCCGCCGCTCCTGGGCTCGGTAAAGCTCCAGTAAATCGTGCGATCTGTCTGAAAAGTAGGGCTCAAAGCCACGTCCAGCAAACCGCCCTGACCGCGGGGATCCACCTTGGGAACGCCACTAATAGCTGGGCCGACTTTTCCTTCAGCCGTCACAAGACGCAACTGCCCAGTCTTTTCAGACACCAAAAGCTCGCCACTGGGTAACGGCTCAACCGCCCATGGGCTATCCAAGTCCTTGGATAGGACTGTGACATTGAAATCTGCATTTGAAGTCGCGCAAGTCACTCGCGTCTGGCCTTCAGCTGCGGGTTTGTATTTCGTTTCAGTGGGCCGCGTTTCGAGCGGCTTGCACTGGCCGGAAGATGCGGCCTGTGAGGCATCATTCTTCGCCATGGATTCCGTAGGGGACCCGCAGCCAAACAGAAGTGTGGCTGCAACTAGCGAAAGGGCGTGTGTGCCCCGTAAGGAATTCATTTCGGGTTTCATCGCTTTTTCCTTTTGGTGAAGTAATTTTATTTTAGAAATGCCCACACAGTATTCTGTGCGGTAACGCGTATGGCAGGAGGCAAAGGCACCTCGAAATGCGTTAACCTATCGACGCGACTAGCCATCCCGCCCAAGCTCCGGTGACCTTGTCTAATCAGGTCATACGCCTGTTGGTTATGAGATTCGAGAATAAGTTCTCAATTAAACGGCATGCACCCGACGCGGTGCCTGTGAGGTTAACTCTAATCAGACAATCGATCTTTGAGTGCTATCGCAGACGGCTAGGAAAACTGCCGAGCTTGGTTGATACTTGCGAAAAGTTATCACAGCTGTAAATACCATTCGAATTTGATCTGACGGGAGAAAGCAGTGGCTACAGTCGCGGTGTTGGTTGCTACACGTAAAGGAGCGTGGATATATCGCGCTGATTCACAGCGATCCATGTGGGAGGTCAATGGCCCGCATTTTCTCGGCCATATCATCAGCCATCTAGTGCTCGATCCACGCGACAAGACTACCTTGCTGGCTGCGGCCAAAACGGGACATCTTGGGCCTACCATTTTCCGCTCCACCGACTTTGGAAAGTCATGGCAGGAAGCAGCGCAACCGCCTGCATTCAACAAGGTGCCTGAAGGTGGAACGGGCAGGGCAGTGGACCACACCTTCTGGCTGACACCCGCGCACAGTAATGAGCCCAATGTATGGTATGCAGGCACTTCGCCCCAGGGTCTGTTCCGATCGGAGGATGGCGGCATCACGTGGTCCGGTCTATCAGGCATCAACGACAATCTGCAATATCGCGAGTGGATGGGTAGCGAGAAGGATGGTACGCCGGATGGCCCTAAGCTGCATTCCATCATCGTTGATCCTCGTGACCCGCATCATCTCTATTTCGGCATGTCAGGCGGCGGGGTGCACGAGTCGATTGACGGTGGCAAAACATGGCGGGTACTGATCAATGGCCTGGATGTAGTTGAAGGTTTCGGCTTCGATGCCGTCAATCCCACGTTCCATGACCCACATTGCCTGCGTATGTGTCCAAGCAATCCGGATCGCCTTTACCAACAAAACCACTGTGGTATTTATCGACTAGACCGCCCCTCGGATTCCTGGATTCGCGTCGGTAGGAATATGCCCAAGGACGTCGGTGACATAGGTTTCACAATGACCGTACATCCACGCGATGACAAAATAGCATGGGTTTCCCCTATGGATGGTACTGAGGTATGGCCGCGCACTAGCCCCGGCGGGCGGCCTGGTGTATATGTTACGCACGATGCGGGCGAAACATGGCAGCGCAGGGATGCCGGCATGCCGAAGAAACAAGCGTGGTGGACGGTCAAACGACAAGCAATGAGTTGCGACAGCCTTGATCAGGTAGGTCTGTATTTCGGTACAACAAGTGGTGAACTATGGATGAGCCGCGATGAAGGTCGCAATTGGGAATGCATCGCTCGCCACCTGCCGGAAATCTACGCGGTTGAAACTACTGTCATCTAGAGTCAATGCTATGAAAGTGCTGATCCCAAGCGCCTTGCAGTCATACACACAAAGCAGCCATGTCGAGGCGTTCGGACTGACGCTGGATGAAGTGCTACACGATCTCGATCGACAATATCCTGGTATCCGTTTTCGAATCATTGATGAGCAAGAGCAGGTTCGGCGTCATATGCGTGTCTTCGTGGATGGAGTATCCGTTAATGATTTATCTCACGCTGTACAGCCACATGATGAGGTTGTAATCATTCAGGCTTTGAGTGGTGGATAGACATAGCGCATCCTGATTCAACATCAGCAGCGAGGCCCTTTTATCACCAACTAATTTCATATTCTTAGTAGTTCCGGATTGTGATGCGTCTGCATACCCCAAGATATTTCAACTTCAATGCAAGCGGAGGGGATAACAGTGTTGCTAACAATTAAAACGGCCCCTGTTGCTTAGGCTTTCGATTAGCAAAGCAACACTCTAAGGTAGTTTCATTTGTCGGCATATAAATTCTGTTGCGTAAATGCTCTATCAAAAGCACTACTCTTTGACTTAGAAGTATCTTTATTCACCTGAATGAAAATATTTTTTTATGCGTTTTGCATACGATGTAAATGTAATATTTACTGTTCTCAAACATGGGCTTGGAGCTCAAAAAACAGGTTTCATTGCTGTGGACATATCACCTAATAATCAATACCTTATAAACATAGATTGGCTACTCTTTCCACTATTGCAAATATAAATCTTCCCTTTTAGGATGCAACCCAACGCTGAATAAGTGCTAAGCGGCGAAGACCGCAACTAATATCAAGGGGGAAACAGTGGCTTTACCACTGAATCGCGACGCTTTTGTCTGGGGGCTTCATACGCTATGTAATCTGCATCGCGTGCCCTTTGCACCCGAACTGCTTCTGCGCCGATTCCCTCCGCCGTACGATCTCGAAGCTTTCCAGCATGCAGCTCAGGCGTACGGATTCAAGATATCCCGGCAATCCCTCCAGTTACAAAATATTCATGCTGCTTCTTTTCCCTTGCTGGTCGTGCTGCAGCCCAAACCATCAATCTCTGCTCAACAAGCAGATCCAGAATTTGTAGGCCCACTGGCGTCATCCACCCAGGATTTCCAAGATGGTGATCCCCAGCCTTACCGTCTAGTCTTTGTTCTAAAAACCGATGCAGAACGGGTATTGCTCATAGAGCCAGGCGATACTGCACCCAAGACGCTGCTAATTGCAGAGTTCGAAGCACAAAGCACAGGCCAAGTCTTATTGACTATCAAAAACCCTGAGAAAGTCGAGGAAGAAGACAAGGCGCCTCAGAAATTTGGTTTCAGGTGGTTTGTTCCTGAGCTACTCAAGCATAAGAAGATTTGGCGTGAGATCCTGTGGGCTTCTTTTGCCATTCAGCTGGTTGCCTTAGCGACACCACTCTGTACACAAGTCATTATCGATAAGGTGGTCGTGCATCACAGTGTGAGTACCTTGATCGTCGTCGCAGTTGCACTGGGCATCTTCCTTGTTTTCAATGCCATCATGGGCTGGGTGCGCCAATACTTGGTGCTGCATACCGGAAACCGTATCGATGCAGTGCTCGGCCATAAGGTCTTCGGCCACATGCTGCACCTGCCCATGCGCTACTTCGACCAGCGGCCCACAGGTACTCTTGTCGTTCGGCTACAAGGCGTGGAAACTATACGAGAATTCTTGGCAGGCAGCCTAGTCACTCTGGTGCTCGATTTCCCCTTCCTCTTTGTGTTCCTCGCCATCATGTTCTGGTACAGCTGGCAGCTCACTCTGATTGCTCTGGCAACATTGACTCTCATCACCATACTCAGCTTGGCCATTACTCCAGCCCTACGCAAGCGCCTCAACCATCAGTTCCTGCTTGGTGCTCGCAACCAGGCATTCCTCACGGAATATGTATCAGGGATGGAAACGGTCAAATCGCTTCAGTTGGAACCCCAACTTGAAAAGCGTTATGGCAACTATCTCTCGGATTACCTAGCAGCCGGGTTCGAAAGCCGTCAGCTTTCGAATAGCTACAACACGGCCGCCAATACACTCGATCAACTGCAGACGTTATCGATTCTTTGTGTAGGCGCCTGGATCGTCATGCATAACCCGGAATTCACCATCGGCATGCTGGTCGCCTTCCAGATGTTCTCAGGACGACTCTCGGGCCCGGTACTCAGATTGGTCGGCATGTATCAGGAATTCCAGCAGGCAGATATTGCCGTAAAACGCTTGGGCGATCTCATGGATGCGCCAACAGAACCGTACTCACTCATGCCTGCTCGAACAGCAACCCAAGAAGGCAAGATCGAACTTGAAAACATCAGCTTCCGCTACGATGAAAACCACCCTTGGCTCTACCGTAACCTAAGCCTCACTATCAAGCCCGGCAAATGCACTGTGATCATGGGCCCATCGGGTTGTGGCAAAAGCACACTCGCAAAGCTACTGCTTGGCTTCCGCCAACCGCAGGAAGGCAGCATCAAACTGGACGGCAAAGATACCAGATACCTCTCAGCTAATGAGCTTAGGAATCACTTCGGCGTAGTACCACAGGAGACAGTGCTGTTCTCCGGCACACTCTACGAGAACCTACTTCTCGCCAACCCCCACGCCACTTTTGAGCAGATCGTCCAGGCATGCCAACTTGCAGGGATACACGAAACCATCGAGAAACTACCAGAAGGTTACCAGACTGAAATTGGTGAGCATGGCACTGGCTTATCAGGCGGGCAAAAACAGCGCATGGCGATTGCTCGTGCACTCTTAAGACAACCCAAAATTCTCATCTTCGATGAAGCCGTATCTAATCTCGATCAGCACACTGCTGAGCATTTTGCTCAAACTGTGAACCGGCTAAAAGGCAAGGTGACCATCATATTTATTACACATCAGTTGCCTAAAGGATTGCATGCGGATGAGGCGGTGTTGCTGGGAAAGGAAGCTGTTCTGCAGGATCAAATCAATATGGTTCAAAAAGAACCTAATGCCGCTGAGTCATAGTTAGCGATTCATTAATAATTGGAAAGTATTAAATGATGACTAAGATCTATTTGGACAACAGCAAACAAAAGCTCAGCGGTTCTGATGCTCACATCTTCAGCATTCTGAAATCCATAACTGTAATGCTAGGAGCACTACTGTTTTTTATCTCTAGCACACCTACCTTTGCATCAACAGATTTTCAACCAACGGATGAATGCCAGGCAGTAGGGAAGGCTCAATTTCTTATTGACGAGCAAACTCGAGCTGAAGTAGCTGTCACTGGAAGAACTGAGTACAACTTCTTGAGAAGCACTTTGGACAGAAGGCAGCGGCTAACAATAGAGAGTTCATTAGGTTATGAAGAAGCAGCAAACAGTTGTATATGGCGCATTTCGGTTTTTATAGACAATAACTCCGAATCACGACGAGTTCTTTCTCAGATGTACTTGGTGACCCGAGAAGGCAAAGTTGAGTACACCTTAAATCCAGAAGGTGAATTCGTTAAAGTTCAAGTCCAAAAATAAGGAAAAAACATGTATACCTTGGCCAATAAACTCAATTTCATACAAGACCTCTATGCTGCGGCTCAGATAGTATCTGCTGAATCAGGCTTGTCTGCAGAACTGATGCTTGCACAAGCAGCTCAGGAAACAGGTTGGGGTCGCACAATGGCCGAGGGTCAAGCAGCGGGGTCTTATAACCTTTTTGGTATAAAAGCGACCCCGGATTGGGATGGCCCCACTGTGTCCATTGTGACTCATGAATACATAAATGGGCAGCGAGTTCAAATAACTGATGTTTTTCGCGCATATGACTCATATGAATCAGCATTTCGGGATCGTGTTCAGTTCTTACAAGAAAACCCCCGATATGCTGAGCTATTTGAAGAGGATGTTAAGGGGGACTTTGAGAGAGAAGCTCAAACTCTACAAGACGCGGGTTACGCTACAGATCCAAATTACGCTCAGAATCTAATTAATGTTGTTCGTGGCCGCACGATGTCCGAAGCCATACGTGCTGCGAAAGATGCTGTTCCAGGATTTGCCCCAGGCTTTGGTCCTTTCACAAATCCAGAGATGCCGGCAGATGGAACACCGGTGCCAGGGGACTCGAATGGCAATGGTATACCCGATATTCTTGAAGGCGCAGACGATGGATTCGACGACGCATCTGTCACAAAGTCTCCCATTGTTTTAGATTTGAACGGGGATGGGGTGAAAACTACATCTTCAACAAAAGCCACTTTTTTCGATCATGATGCAAATGGCTTTGCTGAGCGTACTGGCTGGGCGCAGAGTGAGGACGGACTCTTAGTCCGCGATTTAGATAACAATGGCACCATTGATACTGGTCGTGAGTTATTTGGTTCTGAAACTCTCCTACAAAATGGTTCAAAAGCAAGTAATGGATTTCAAGCTCTAGCTGAGCTTGATTCCAATCTAGATGGGAAGATTGATAGCAACGATGCTTCTTTTTCTACCCTCAAAATTTGGAAAGATGTAGATGGCGACGGATATACCTCACAAGGAGAGTTATTAACTTTAGCTGAAGCTGGGGTTGAATCGATCAATACTGGCTATACATCATCCTCCTTCGTGGATGGCTTTGGGAACGAGCATAAACAAGTAGGTAGTTACACTCGTTCAGATGGAACAACACAAACTGCAACCGATGTTTGGTTTGACGTTAATAGCATCAGGACCCTCCCAAAAGAATGGTTAGAGGTCCCGGAAGATGTTGCAGTTCTACCTAATCTGCAGGGCTATGGAAACTTGTATGATTTGCACCAAGCCATGGTTAGGGATACAAGTGGCCAACTCAAAGAGCTGGTTGAACAATATGCTTCCGCCACTACAACTGAGGCACGCCAGGCTCTACTCCTGCCTCTTCTCTACCACTGGGCAGGTGTTCAGAATATAGATCCCGCCAGTAGAGCGGCTTCTATGATTTACGGCAATGCAATTGGAGATGCCCGAAAGCTTGAGTTTCTAGAAGCTGTACTGGGCAAAGAATATTATGGCACGTGGTGCTGGGGGGAACGCGACCCAAATCCCCACGGACCTGCTGCTAAGAAGCTTCTTGCGACTTTCGACAAAATGTCCGCATATTTCGATGCTCAACTAGCTTCTCAAACTTTTCTAAAACCTGTTTTCAACTCAATCATTTACTCTTGGGATGAGAACAGAGGTGTGATTGGGGATATCAGGCCTGCTGCAACTTATATACTGAATCTCATCAATGAAGACCCTATCGCTGGAAAGGCGCTTCTGTCTGCAACAGTTCTGGCTTTGCGGGATATGGGAATCTTAAATGCTTTCAATACGGATGAATTTGCACAAGCATTCGAAGGCCAACCTTTGGATGTCACTTACCTCATCAATAGCAGTTGGTCTGGTTTGGTGGCCACCAGTGGAGACGATTCCTTAATAGGTAATGCTGCTGAGAATGCAATCAAGGGCTTGGCTGGTAATGATCGTCTAATAGGATTTGAAGGCAATGATATTCTGGAAGGCGGGATCGGAAATGATGTGCTTGATGGTGGCAGCGGTGCAGATATTTATCTGTTTGGCCGCGATTTTGGACAAGACATCATCCTTGATCATGATCCAAATATAAATACTGACGTTATTAAATTTATAGATGGAATTCAGGTAAGCGAGATCTACGTAACCCGCGACAGTTCGAATCTCTACTTGAGTTTGAACGGCACCAACTCGCGAATCACGCTCAATAATTGGTTCGAAGGTTTAACCCATAGAGTTGAGGAAGTGCATTTCTCCGATGGAACAGTTTGGGACACAAACGACCTAATCGCCCTGATTACGGTAAAAGCTCCTACTGCCTTGTCAGACGTTCTTTATGGTGGCTCAGCAGGTGAGGCTATTGATGGACAAGGCGGCAATGATGTTATTTCAGGTAATGATGGCGACGATATCTTAATGGGCGGCGCTGGTAATGATAATTTGAGTGGTGGAGAGGGAAATGATAAATATGTCTTCGCTCGGTTCTGGGGTGTTGATGTAATAGATAACAACGACACTAGCACTGCTAGTACTGACGTAATAGAGTTCGCCTCAGATATATCCCCTGCGGATATCCTAGTATCTAGGGACATCAGAAACCTATATCTATCCTTACCCGCTACCGGGGATAAGATTACCTTACGCGATTGGTTCGTAAATTCGTCCGCTCAGATTGACAACGTTATTTTTTCAGACGGTACAGTCTGGAGCCATCAAACATTAGTAGAGCTTGCTTTCACCCCAACGACTAACGCTGATCACCTTATTGGCTCAGGTGCTGATGATGCAGTTAACGCGCTAGCAGGACATGACATAGTCTGGGGAGGCACTGGAAATGACTCCTTAGGTGGAGGTGATGGAGCGGATACGCTTTATGGAGAAGACGGGGATGATGTACTAAGCGGAGATCAGGGCGCAGATAAGCTCCTGGGAGGAGCAGGCAATGATGTGCTGGATGGTGGCGGTCAAGATGATGTGTTGGAGGGTGGTCTAGGTGGCGACACCTACATTTTCGCTAGAGGAAATGGGGATGACAGTATTGTCGAGTCAGACGGGACAGTTGGCAACATCGATACCATTTCGGTGGCGAATGGTATTAGCACTTCCGACGTACGAGTCTCAAAGAGTGCTAATGATTTGTTTGTGGAAATATTAGACACCGGTGAAAAAATTACGGTAAAGGAATGGTTCGCTAATACCGCCAATAGGGTAGAGCAGGTGGTGTTTAGTGACAACACGATCTGGAATGCCGCTCAGCTAGAAGTCATGGCTAATACAGCTTCAGTTTATGATGATTTGTTGGTTGGCTCAGATAGCCCAGAAAGTATCATCGGTTTAGCTGGTAGTGATGAGCTCATCGCTGGAGCTGGGGCTGATAGTCTATCAGGTGGTACGGGCAACGATTTCTTAAAAGGGGGTGCTGGGGGAGATATTTATCTCTTCGAACTAGGTGATGGTCAAGATGTCGTTTATGAAAACGACAACAACCTCTCTTCAATAGATGCAATTCAACTTGGCTTGAACATCAATGAGGGCGATATCCAGGTCATTAGAACGCGAAATGATTTAATCCTTAGGGTATTGAACACCAATGATCAGATCATTGTACAAAATTGGTATACATCTGATGCAAATAAGGTCGAAGAGGTTAGATTCTCAAATAGTACGGTATGGGATGTAGAGACCCTCAAGTCCAAAGCAATCTCTATAGTCAACGGCACCTCCAGCGCTGAGGTCATTTACGGTCTTAATGGAGAGGAAAACGTCCTCCTTGGTGGTGGTGGCAATGACCAGATGCTTGCTTTCTCGCAATACTCATCAGCAAGTAATCAAACCAGCGCCAACATTATTGAAGGCGGCATGGGCAATGACACTCTGCATGGTGGTGCAGGTTCTGACACCTACCGTTTCAATCTGGGGGATGGTTCAGACACCATCTATGAAACGGGAGCTACGAATGATACTGCCGTAGACAAGATCGAGCTGGGTGCTGGCATTGCTGTAGGTGATGTTGCGATCACCCGGGAGGGGTCTAATCTCATCATCAAGATTGGTACCCAAGGTGATCAGATTCGTATCTCTGACTGGTACAGCTCTTCAGGCAAGCGGCTTGAGCAGCTGGTCTTTGCTGACGGTACGATCTGGAATCAAGCCAAGCTCCATACGGATGGCCTGGTGGTCAACGGCACCTCCAGCGCTGAGGTCATTTACGGTCTTAATGGAGAGGAAAACGTCCTCCTTGGTGGTGGTGGCAATGACCAGATGCTTGCTTTCTCGCAATACTCATCAGCAAGTAATCAAACCAGCGCCAACATTATTGAAGGCGGCATGGGCAATGACACTCTGCATGGTGGTGCAGGTTCTGACACCTACCGTTTCAATCTGGGGGATGGTTCAGACACCATCTATGAAACGGGAGCTACGAATGATACTGCCGTAGACAAGATCGAGCTGGGTGCTGGCATTGCTGTAGGTGATGTTGCGATCACCCGGGAGGGGTCTAATCTCATCATCAAGATTGGTACCCAAGGTGATCAGATTCGTATCTCTGACTGGTACAGCTCTTCAGGCAAGCGGCTTGAGCAGCTGGTCTTTGCTGACGGTACGATCTGGAATCAAGCCAAGCTCCATACGGATGGCCTGGTGGTCAACGGCACCTCCAGCGC
>Ga0196976_1000024_pt1 | contig 118133 bp, 118 predicted proteins | sample S3v_513CmetaG_FD_148644 | JGI IMG/M metagenome (GOLD analysis project Ga0196976, IMG submission 148644) | Soil microbial communities from Anza Borrego desert, Southern California, United States - S3+v_5-13C | ecosystem: Environmental > Terrestrial > Soil > Desert | place: USA: California...
AACGGCAAACTCATCGTCGGCGCCGCCATGCGCAAGCTCCTCGTCCTGGCCTACGGCGTCCTTAAGTCCGGCCGACCGTTCGATCCCAATCATGGGCTTGCATCGTGATTTCTAAGACGGTATCTACCTATCGGGCTCTCTGACACCGAATCGGAAAATGTCTAGGCCGGAATAAGCCCTTCGGCTTCGCTCAGGACAGGCTCTGCGTTTCCGGCAAAGTCGTAGGTCAGCCATCCTTTGCCGGCAGCCGTGTCGGGAAGGGATTCTTGATCTACCGTACTGTTGGGCGAAATGAAAACGCGGTGGGAAACGAACGCCGTGTGCGTGGCGTAAGCAAAATAACGAAAGCTCGATCCCTTCTCCAGATTCGGATTATTTGGCCTTTCGGATAAGATATCGCATTTGACGCAAAGCAAGACGTTGGATATTTTCCATTTCCGGATTAGATATCGAATTTGAGGTCGACTTTTAGTTAGCAGTAATAAGTCATGAACGACGATAAATTATCTGAGGCCGTAAACAGATCAGGATTCCCACTACAAATCGGATTAGAACACCTGATTAACGAAACACGTGGGTCGCATGGGTGGAAAGTAATATTTTCTGAACACTCATGGAAAAATACCACAGATGGTTGTTCAGGTTTTATTGACTTAGTTCTAGAAGATCAATACGGCACTTCAGTATTAATAATTGAATCCAAAAGAGTCTTGGAAACATCTTGGATCTTCCTAATAGAAGATGAAAGGCAATTACAAAGGCGCCATGCAAAGTCTTGGCTGCTGCGCTACTTCGATAATAGGTTTACATATTTTGGATTAAAGGAACTAACTTTAGAGCCAACGACACCTCAATCACAATACTGTGTTGTCGACGGTCAAGATCCAAAAAGCAAACCAATGCTTGAAAGAGTTGGTGCTGACGTTGTCTCATCGGTTGAAGGATTTGCATATGAGGAAAAAGAACTTCATCTGAAAGATAGGGAGGCATTTCGAATGTATTTTGGCGTAATCGTAACAACAGCCAAGTTGAAGGTTTGTTCGTTTAACCCGGCCAGAATATCCATCACAGATGGGAAAATTCAAGATGCTAATTTCAAAGAGGTTCCGTATTTGCGTTTTAGAAAACAATTGGCGTCACATTATGAAGTTCCCGAGCATTATGCTGTTGGCGGCTATCGAGAGATTTCTAGTGCAAAAGAAAGCACTGTATTTGTTGTAAATGCAGAAGCACTCCCACGGTTTTTGCGGGAATTTGAAGTTGATGACAATAGCCTCAGGAGCGTAGTGTGAAACCTGCTAACAATCACATCCAGCCGACCCAAAAACCACTGCGCGGTTTTCGTTCGGCTGATGTGACGCGTTAGCCCTATAGACTCGCGACCTACCGATGATGGACATAGAGGAGTTTAAGGAGGAGTTGTCGATCTTGCTCAATCCTGAGCCAGATGAAGACGGCATGGTTCCGCTGGAATACCCCCATCCGCGCCATAGAAGGTGTAGAAGGTGTCAGGCTTTGGTTATTGTGCTAATACCCCATGGCCCGCGTGATCGTTTCCGACCGAGCTTCATCTTGTATAGGAATCGCTGTGAGTAGCTGAATGAAGTTTACCCAGTATTTTCAAGCCATGCGCCAGCGCCCGGATCGAAGTACCATTCGGCTGGAATGGATTGAATACGTGATTGAAAATCCGGTCAGAGAGGTAATCCAGGAGGATGGCAGAGTTCGCCGGTGGGCGCCAATTTCGGAGATGGGCGGCCGCTTTTTGCGAGTGATTTTGCTGGAGGACGGGGAAACCGTGCACAATGCTTTTTTCGATAGGACGTTCAAGCCATGAAGATTACGTACTTTCAGGACACGGACACCCTTTATATCGAGTTGAAGCCGGCCGAGGTTTCGGAGACGCGGGACTTGGACGAAAACACGCTGCTTGATTTAGACCAGCACGGGAATATTTGTGGGATTACCATCGAGCATGCGAAGGAGAGGGCGGATATCCCGAGCTTTTCTTACGAGCAAGTCGCCGCTTGACTGCCTGTCCCTTTCACTTTCATGCGCCTTTCACTTGAGGGCTGAGGCTCGCCACGAACCGGGGCAGCCATTACGCTCCGGAGCTTCTCACCGCGTAGCTTTCAATTGAATTCAGGTGTGGCAACCTCGAATCGGTGGGTTACGCGGAGCCTGTCCTGAGCCCCTAGTCTCCGCTCAGGACAGGCCTGTCGAAGGGCCTGTCCCGAGCGGAGACTAGGGGCTAACCCACCATCGATGCGTTTCGCTTCGCTCTACCCATCCTACGATGAATGTTCACTCGAATGCCGAGCGGAATTACAGCTGCCTCTCGTCCCGAATCCACGGGATGACCGGTTCGGACCTGTATGCGGCCAGGGCCTCCAGGAGCATTTCCGGGTCGGTATGGGCCAGCAGCCGCCTTCTGCTCTCGGGTTTCATGAAGCCCTCCGCGAGCGCCCGATCGCACAAGCTTAGGAGAGGTTCGTAGTAGCCTTCCGCATCGAGAAGCCCGATCGGCTTACGATGAAATCCAAGTTGGGCCCAGGTAAGGATTTCGAACAGCTCCTCGAAGGTTCCGAAACCTCCGGGCAGCGCGATGAAGCCATCCGCGATTTCTGCCATGCGGGCTTTGCGGGTGTGCATCGAATCGACCACTTCTAGCCGGGTAAGGCTGGTGTGTTCCACCATTCGTCCTGCCACCTCGCGGCCGATCAAAGCTTTCGGGATGATGCCGATCACCCGTCCTCCGGCCGCAAGGCAGGCACTCGACAGAATGCCCATGAGACCCACGGTCCCGCCGCCATACACCAGTTCCAAACCTTTTTCGGCCAGCAGCCGGCCCAAGGTTTCGGCAGCGATCCGGTATTCAGGGCGCTTGCCGGGGTTGGAACCGCAGAATACGCAAATGCTCTTCAAGTGATCACCTCGATGTCCAAAACAGTCGTGAAAACGGCCGTCAACGAGCAGCTGTCCGAGGCCAGGAGGCTATGGGATTCGGAACAATCTAACTTCCATATCCGCCGCCGCCGGGCGTCTCGATGACGAACGTGTCGCCCGCGTCCATGTCGGTTTCGGCCTGCGACCCGAGAATTTCCTGCTCTCCATTGGCGCGGATCACGAGGTTTCGTCCGCATGCGCCAGGGTTTCCGCCGTTGAGGCCGAACGGCGGCTGCAGGCGGCGGCTGGAGACGATTCCTGCGGTCATCGGTTGCAGAAACCGGATCTTTCGGATCACGCCGTCGCCGCCCTTATGCAAGCCCTCGCCGCCGCTGCCCCGGCGGATGGCGAAGGTTTCCAGCAGCACCGGAAGCCGCCACTCCAGTACTTCGGGATCGGTGATGCGGGAATTGGTCATATGGGTGTGCACGGCGTCCGCGCCGTCGAAACCGGCTCCGGCGCCGGCCCCGCCGCAGATGGTTTCGTAGTATTGGTAGCGCGTGTTGCCGAAGGTGAAGTTGTTCATCGTGCCCTGCGAAGCGGCCAGCACGCCCAGCGCGCCGTACAAGGCATCGACGATGTGCTGCGAGGTTTCCACGTTGCCGGCCGCGACCGCCGCGGGATAATGGGGGTTGAGCAGGGAGCCTTCGGGAATCCGGATTTCGAGCGGGCGCAGACAGCCGGCGTTCAGCGGAATATCGTCGTCCACCAGGGTGCGGAACACATACAGGACGGCCGCCTTGCACACGGCGGCAGGGGCGTTCAGATTGTCCGGCTGCTGCGGCGAGGTCCCGGTGAAATCGATGAAGGCCCGCCGGTTTTCGGAATCGACCCGGATCGCCACGCGGATGACCGCGCCCGAGTCCATCGTCACCGCGAATTCGCCGTCGGAAAGCCGTGCGATGACCCGCCGCACCGCTTCTTCCGCGTTGTCCTGCACATGCCCCATGTAGCGCCGGACCGTCGCCAGCGAATAACGTTCGAGCATGCCGCGGAGCGCCTGCATGCCTTTCACGTTGGCGGCGATCTGGGCGCGGAGATCCGCCAGATTCCGGTCGGGATCGCGGGCCGGATAAGGCTTTGCATTGAGCCAGTCGCGGATGGCCGATTCGCGTATGTGTCCGTTTTCGACGATCTTCAGACCCGAGCTCAGAACGCCTTCCTGATCGATGGACGTACTGCGGGGCGGCATCGAACCGGGCGTGATGCCGCCCACGTCGGCGTGATGACCGCGCGAGGCGAGATAGAAAAGGACCGATTCGCCCGTGTCGTCGAACAAGGGCGTGATTACCGTAATGTCCGGCAGATGCGTACCGCCGTGATAGGGGGAATTGATGAGCCAAACGTCGCCCGGTCGCAGTTCGTCCCCGTGACCCGCGATCAGCGCCTTGACGCTCTCGTCCATGGAACCCAGATGTACCGGAATGTGCGGCGCATTGGCGACGAGTCCGCCCTTTCCGTCGAACAGCGCACAGGAGAAATCGAGGCGCTCCTTGATGTTCACCGAATGGGCGGTGTTTTGCAGCGTATAGCCCATGTCCTCGGCGACCGACATGAACAGCCGGTTGAAGATTTCGAGGCGCGCCGGATCGACCGGCTGCTCCGTTTCTTCTGCCTCCGACATGGAATTCGCACAGTCGCTTGCTTCACGAGCGCTGAGGATAAGATGGTTGCGGACGGTAATCTCGCCCTGCCAGCCGGGCTCGATGATCGTGGTCGAGTTCGGTTCGACCAGAATCGCGGGTCCTTGCAAGCGGACCCCCGGCTTCAGGTCCTCGCGCCGATAAACCGGCGTATCGTGATGGTTTCGGCCGGAATATATCCGGACCGTCGCGACCGGTTCCGGAGAAGCGTCGGGCTCCAAGGGGCACACCGGTTCTTCGGCCGATTCGGTCAAGCCGGCCAACTCCATGGTCGCGGTGTCCACCAGCAAGGACTTGTCGGGATAAACGAAGCCGAAACGCTGGCGGTGCCGCTCCTCGAACCTCGTCCGCATTTCCGTCGCATCGCCGAAGGGGACGGCAAACAGGGTGTCGGTACCGTCATACCGGAGCATGGCCAGGCGAACCGCGACGATCCGCTCCGGCGGGACGTCCTGGGCCGAGAGCTCGGCGCGTCCCTCGGCTTCCAGGGCGTCGAGCACCGTCCGTAACTCCGTGGCGGCGGCATCGTTCAACAGGGTCACGATCGCGCGTTCCTTGATGACACGGTAATCGGCGACGCCCATGCCGTAAGCCGACAACACGCCGGCCAGAGGATGCAGAAAAATCTTGGCGATGCCGAGCCGTTCCGCGACCTTGCAGGCGTGCTGGCCGCCGGCCGCGCCGAAGCAGCACAGGACGTAATCGGCCAGATCGTGGCCGCGCTGCACAGAGATCTTCTTGATCGCGGCGGCCATGTTTTCCACCGCCACGTCGATGAAGCCTTCCGCCACTTCTTCGGGCGAGAGCGTTTGCCCGGAGCCGGACCGGACGGTTTCCGCCAGTTCCCGGAATTTGCGCCGCACGATTTCCGTATCCAGAGGCTGATCGCCGGTCGGTCCGAACACTTTCGGAAAGAATTCCGGGCGTATCTTTCCTACCATCACATTGGCGTCGGTCACGCACAGAGGTCCGCCGCGCCGGTAGCAGGCGGGGCCCGGATTGGCACCGGCCGAATCGGGGCCGGCCCGGAAGCGAAGTCCGTCGAAACGCAGGATCGAGCCGCCGCCCGCTGCGACGGTGTGAATATTGAGGATGGGCGCCCGCAGCCGGATGCCGGCGATCTCGGTTTCCTGGCTGCGTTCGAATTCGCCGGCGTAATGGGCCACGTCGGTGGACGTGCCGCCCATGTCGAAGGTGACGATACGATCGAAGCCGGCGAGACGGGAGACCGCCACCGCACCGACGATGCCGCCGGCGGGCCCCGACAGAATGCTGTCCTTGCCCTGGAACCGGTGGGCATCCGCCAGTCCGCCGTTGGACTGCATGAAAAGCAACTTGAGCTTGTGATCTTGTTGCACTTCATGGGCTGGGCCGATGCCCAAGCCGGCGGCGACTTGATCGACATAACGGCGTAATACCGGCGACAGATAAGCATCCACCACCGTGATGTCGCCCCGCCCGATCAATTTCATGGCGGGACTCACGCGGTGGGAGAGGGAAATCTGGGTGTAGCCGATTGCCTTGGCCAGCTTTTCCAGTACGAGTTCGTGATCGGGCGTCCGCCAGGCGTGCATGAGCACGATGGCGATCGATCGGAAACCTTCCCGGTAGGCCCCGGTCAATTGTTGTTCCGCTTCGCCGAGATCCAGCGGCTCCAGCTCCGAGCCGCGGGAGTCGTGACGCCCGGTGATTTCGGCGACCTTTTGGTAAAGCGGTTCGGGGCGGCGGATATTCAGGGCGAAGATATCCGGCCGGTTCTGATAGCCGATGCGGAGGGCGTCGGCGAAGCCCCGCGTGATCGCCAGGACCGTCGGTTCGCCCTTCCTTTCCAGCAGCGCATTCGTCCCCACCGTGGTGCCCATCCGCACGGCCTGGATGTTGGCCTGTTTCAGGGTCGCATCGGGAGCCAGATCCAGAATGTCGCGGATGCCTTGCAGGGCGGCGTCGCGGTAGCGGTCCGGATTTTCCGAAAGGAGCTTGTGGGTCAACAGGAGGCCGTCCGACCGGCGGGCGACGATGTCGGTGAAGGTTCCGCCGCGATCGATCCAAAATTGCCAGGATTGCGAATGCATGATGCCGGTTATCTTGACAGCAAAAACCCTGTGGTGCCTTAATAATTGACTATTTTTCTAGGATATGTGAACCTGAATTCCCACGTATTTAGTGTGAATTTCCGGGAGTCATTCCGTGCGCTTAACGACGAAAGGCCGCTACGCCGTCACCGCCATGCTGGATCTGGCCTATCATAGCGAAAAAAGGCCGGTGACATTGACCGATATCGCCAAACGACAGCACATCTCGTTGTCCTACCTGGAGCAGTTGTTCGCGCGTTTGCGTCGGGCCGGAATGGTCGAAGGAGTGCGAGGGCCGGGCGGCGGCTATCAATTGAGCCGCGACGCCAGCCAGATCAATATCTCCGAAATCATTATCGCGGTCGACGAAACCATCGACTCGACGCGCTGCGGCGGCAAAGCCAACTGCCAGAACAATCAGCCCTGTCTCACCCATGATCTTTGGCTGGGATTGAGCGAGCAGATTCGCGACTATTTGGCCTCCATCAGCTTGCAAGACGTCTTGCAGCGCAAGAACGTGCGCTTGGTAGCAGAGCGTCAGGACAAGCAGGCGTCCGGCGTTCAGGGCATCGATATGCTGTTGCGTCGGGAAACGCATATTTAGCGTTCTGACGAAATGATCTACTTCGATCACAATGCGACCACCCCGCTGGATGAGCGGGTCTTGGATGCGATGGTGCCCTATCTGGGCGCCTTTTACGGCAATCCGTCGAGTCTTTACCGGATGGGGCGGGTCTGCCGCGGCGCGGTCGATACGGCCAGGGAGCAGGTCGCTGCCCTGGTGGGCGCGCATCCGTCCGAGGTCGTGTTTACCAGCGGCGGGACCGAAGCGAATAATTTGGCGCTAAAAGGCTTGGCCTTTTCTCGCGAGTCGGGCGTGATCGCTGCGGGCGCTACCGAGCATCCATCGGTTTCGGAGCCTTTGGAGTTCCTGAAGACCAGAGGCTGGCGGGTCGCAACCATTCCTGTGGACGGGAATGGTATGGCCGATGCGTCGTATATCGAATCTTTGCCGGCCGGCGAGCTTCGATTCGCCACCCTCATGATGGCCAACAACGAAACCGGCGTGATTCAGAATATCGCGTCCATCGCCGATTGGTTCCGCGAGCGCGGCATCGTTTTTCATTGTGACGCAGTGCAGGCGGCGGGCAAGATTCCGCTCGATTTCAAAGCCTCAGGCGCTCATCTGATGTCCCTTTCCGGGCACAAGATTTACGGTCCCAAAGGCGTGGGCGCGCTGATTCTCGACAAAACCGTCATGCTAGAACCGCTGCTGCATGGCGGCGGACAGGAGCAAGGCCTACGCGGCGGCACCGAAAACGTGGCGGCCATCGTCGGTTTCGGTAAAGCGGCGGAGTTGGCTTTGTCCGAATTGGAGGGACGACGCGCTCAGCTGCTCGGTCTGCGCAAACGGCTGGAGGTCGGTTTGGAGACGATTCCCGGAGCGATCTTGTTCGCCAAACATGCGGAGCGGCTGCCCAATACTTTGCAGTTCGGCATCGACGGTTACGACGGCGAAGCCCTGGTCATGAACCTCGATCGGCAGGGCATCGCGGTGTCCAGCGGTTCAGCTTGCGCCAGCGGCGCCGGCGAGCCGAGCCCCGTGCTCATCGCCATGGGCGTTGAGCCGGAAGTTGCCAAGAGCGCGATACGCGCAAGCTTCGGCAAGAGCAACACCGAGGCGGAAGTCGACCGTTTTCTGGAGGTCTTGAAAAACCTCGTGGGCATACCCACGTCTGAGAGCCGGGGAGCGATACCGGTGATGCCGGTCATTTAAAGATTATGCCCCGAGCGTTTATAAGCTTTTTGAATCAGCGATCCGACAGAGATTACGTATTATGTCCATTACCTTAACTGAAAAAGCGGCGGAGCAAATCGCCAAGCAATTGCAAAAACGCGGCAAAGGGGTAGGGCTTCGTCTGAGCGTGAAAAAGTCCGGCTGCACCGGTTTCGCCTATGTAGTCGATTACGCCGATGCGGTGGAGCAGGGCGATGCCGTATTCGAACAGCACGGCGTGAAAGTCGTCGTGAGAGACAGCGATCTGGCTTATCTCTCGGGCGTTCAGGTGGATTATCGCCGGGAAGGAATCAACGAAGCGTTTCGATTCGACAATCCCAACGTCAAGGCGACCTGCGGCTGCGGGGAAAGTTTCGCCGTCTAAGATTCTCTCTTCAATCGGAAGAACCGATACATCGGCATCCCGGTGATCTCGTGAGGCTAGCCGTTCACCGCCTGCTCTCGGCCGGCCGCGCCTATCGCTTTGCCAAGGTCGGCAGCGAATGGCGGCCCGACGCCGTGTCACCGATACCCTTGCCCCGCTCAGCGAGGCCGGCACGATCACGGGCTGGCGCTATTCCTTCGGCGAGGACGAGACTTCGGAATACTACGATGTCACCGGCCGATTGACCGCGATCGTCAGCCGAGAAGGGCTGGCCCAGGATTTGGCCTACGACGGCCTGGGGCGGCTTTCCCATGTGACCGATCGCCTTTCGGGCCGCCAATTGCTGTTGGCGTATGACGCGCAAAATCGGCTGAGCACCGTGACCGACCCGGCCGGCAACGTCTACACCTATCAGTATGATGTGCTCGGACGCCTCGGTACGGTTCTGTATCCGGACAGCACCCCCGAGACCCTGTCGGACAACCCGAAGCGGTTGTACACCTACGAAGATATCCGGTTCCCCTATGCCTTGACCGGGATTATCGACGAAAACGGCGAACGTTTCGCGACCTTCGCCTACGACGAACAAGGCCGCGGTATCCTCACCGAACACGCCGGCGGCGCGGATAGAATGACCCTGACCTATCAGGCCGACGGCTCCAGCACCGTGACCGATCCGCTCGGAACAGCCCGGACCTACGGGTTCCAAACCATTCTGAACGTCGCCCGCAGCACCGGTGTGACCCAGCCTTGCGGCAGCGGCTGCGGTCAGCAAGCCAGTTCGGCCAGCTATGACGCCAACGGCAACGTCGTCAGCCGCACCGACTTCAAGGGAGTCACTACCACTTATCAATACGACCTGACCCGCAACCTCGAGACCAGCCGCACCGAAGCCGTGGGGACGCCCGAAGCCCGGACGATCACCACCGAGTGGCACCCGGCTTTCCGGCTGCCGACCCGGATCACCGAGCCGGGGCGGACCACGACTTTCGCCTACGATGCCCACGGCAACCGCCTCACCAAGACCATTACCGCGGGCGGCCAAAGCCGCACCTGGACCTACACTTATAACGACTTCGGTCAAGTCACCAGCGTCGACGGTCCCCGCACCGATGTCGGCGACGTGACGACCTTGACCTACGATGTTCAGGGCAACCTGACTTCGGTCACCAATGCCCTGGGGCACGTCACCACCTACGGCGCCTACGACGCCCACGGCCGGGTCGGTCGCATCACCGATCCCAACGGGCTCATCATCGATCTGGCCTACGACGTTCGAGGCCGGCTGATCAACCGCGCCGTGGGCGGCAAGAGCACGACGTCCGAGTATGACGGCGTCGGCCAGTTGACCAAAGTCACGCCGCCTAACGGCGCGTTTCTTGAGTACACCTACGACGCAGCCCACCGGCGGACCGATATCACCGACGCCTTAGGCAATAACATCCACACCACCTACGACCTCTCCGGCAACAAGACGAAAGAAGAGGTATTCGATCCGTCCAACACCCTGGTCCGGCAACACCAGTGGGTCTACGATACCCTCTCGCAGCTTACTCAATCCATCGGCGCCGCCGGTCAGACCACCACCTACGCCTATGACGCCAACGGCAACCGGACCAGCGTCACCGACCCCCTCAACCGGGTGACTCACTACACCTACGATGCCTTGAACCGCCGGGTCTCAGAGACTGACCCCTTAGCCGGCAGCACCGGGTACAGCTACGATGCCTTGGATCATCTTCTCGCGGTCACCGATCCCTCGAATCTCACCACCACCTACACCTATGACGGCTTTGGCGATCTCCTCCAGGAAGCGAGCCCCAACACCGGCACAGTTCTCTATAGCTACGACAGCGCCGGCAACCGGCTCACCCGACAAGATGCCACCGGTGCCACGGCGATCTCCAGCTACGATGCCCTCAACCGGCTCTTGGGCATCGACTATCCCGGTACGGTCTCGGATGTAAGCTATAGCTATGACCAGGGACCCCATGGGCTAGGCCGGTTGACCGGCCTGACCGACGGCGCTGGCGATACCGCCTACCAGTACGACGTTCGTGGCCGGCTGACGACCCAAACCGTAACGATCGATGGACTGTCGTATACCACCCGTTACGGCTACGACGACGCGGACCGTTTGGTGAGCCTGACCTACCCGTCTGGGCGGGTGATCGGTTATCCGCGGGACAACACGGGACGGATCACGGAGGTCCGGAGTACCAGTCAGGGGCAGACCGAGGTGGTAGCGACCGGCCTCAGCTATCGGCCGTTTGGTCCTCTGGCGGAGCTCACCTTCGGCAACGGTTTGATCCTGACGCGCAGCTTCGATGCCGACGGGCGCCTGACCGAGCAAACCGTGGGTACGGTGCAGCATCACGCTTACGCGTTGGACGAAGCAGACAATATCGTCGGTATCACGGACTGGCTGGACATGGGCCGCAACCAGAATTTTACCTACGATGCCCTGGACCGACTGATCGGCGCCAATGGGCGCTACGGCAGTCGCGGTTGGAGTTACGACGAGGTCGGCAACCGCCTCCTCGAAACCCGCAGCGCGGGTCAGACGGCATACCGCTATGCCCTGGATACTCATCGGCTGCTCGCGGCCGAGGGGCTGGACAACCGCAGCTTTGCTTATGACGAAGCCGGTCGCATGGTCGGCGCGGGCAGCTACCAATTCGGCTATCGTGAGGACGGCCGACTCACAACGGTCAACCAGGAGAGCCTGCCCCGGGCCGCCTACCGATACAATGGTTTGGGACAGCGCGTACAAAAAACCACCTTCCAGACTACGGGCTACCACTACGATGCGGCCGGGCACCTCATTGCCGAAAGCGGCGAAGCAGGCCAGCCCCTGCGGGAATTTGTCTATCTCGACGATCTGCCGCTGGCCTTCATCCGCTCTCCCGAGGGTCGCGAGCAGGACTTCAACCGCGACGGGGTCATCGACCGGAGCGATGTGGACATCCTACTTCAAGCCCGCAACCAGCCGGTTGGCCCCGGCGACCCCCGCGACCTCGACCGCGACCATTGGATTACCGTCCTCGACGCGCGCCGGCTGGTCTTGCGTTGCGATTACCCGACCTGTGTCGGCGGCGCCCCACCACAAAGCGAACCCGCCGTCTATTTCGTTCAGGCCGACCACCTTGCTGCGCCGAGGCTTCTGACCGATCAAAATCAGACCGTAGCCTGGTTTTGGGACTCCGATCCTTTCGGGGGCGGTCGCCCCGAGGAAGACCCGGATGGCGATCAACAGCCCCTCACACTCAACCTGCGCTTCCCGGGCCAGTACTACGACGGCGAGTCGGGGCTGCATTACAACGTCTTCCGCGATTACGATCCGAGCCTCGGGCGGTATCTGGAGAGCGATCCGATCGGGCTCGTGGGTGGTCTAAATACCTATGCCTATGTCGGGAATAATCCGGTCAATTGGATTGATCCATTTGGATTAGAAGCCGGTGTAACGATCTGGCAGCCGGTTGGATGGGGCAGCTCGTCGTTCGGTCATGCATCTGCCGATGTTAACGGCACCACTTATTCTTTTGGTCCGAGCGGGATGACCAATCTTCCTACATCCGAGTATGTAGACAAAAATGGTTTTCGAGATGGCACGCGAGTAAATTTAAAGTTGCCGCCTGAGAAGGAGGCAGTATTTGAGGCGTGCCTTCGGAGATCGCAAGGTGGATATAATGCGCTAACCAATAACTGTGCATCCCCTGTGCAGCGATGTCTTCGAGAAGCGGAGTTAAATGACTTTTTTAAACATGGAGAAACAACTTTGGGCATAAATGGAAACCACGTCTTACCAGTAGATCTTGGTAATGGATTACTTTCTTCCGAAGCGGCCAATGGAACGACGAATTATCCTGCTACTCGATCAAGCGATGGGACTAGTGCTCCATGGGCAAGGTGATGATAAAGCTCATGACAAAAATTGTTGGCGTGGTTTTTATATTTCTACTCATATATCTTATTTCTCGTGCATCTTCCAGTTATAGGCACGGATACTCGTGGCGAGAAATGGACTGGAATCAAGACGGGACAACCTCAATTGCCGAGGTCATATATGGTAGTGATATTGGTAAGCGCGAGGTTATTAGAAATCAGAAAGCTTGCGTCGAATACTATGCTTACAAAGATGGCCTACCCATAAAGACAGTTTGCCCTCAATAAGCTGGATAAGCAAAGCTCGCGTAGGATGCGGTGACGCAGGAACCGCATCGTTCGAGTTTGTGATCGATGCGCCTCCTTCGTCGGCACATCCTACGCGGGCTGAAAAATTGGCAAACATCCCATCCCCATCTTTTCCGTAAAAAGGTTTATAAACAGCCGGGACTTGATACCTACCGCGCTGGTTTTGGGACTCCGACCCGTTCGGTGTCGGTCGCCCCGAGGAAGACCCGGATGGCGATCAACAGCCCCTCACACTCAACCTGCGCTTCCCGGGCCAGTACTACGACGGCGAGTCGGGGCTGCATTACAACGTCTTCCGCGATTACGATCCGAGCCTCGGGCGGTATCTGGAGAGCGATCCGATCGGGCTCGTGGGTGGTCTAAATACCTATGCCTATGTGGGGAATAACCCGCTGAATTACATCGATCCATTTGGGCTGGAACCCTACGCAGAGTATCCGAGTGCTCAAGCTGCTGGGGAGCAGGCCGTTAGGGATATTAATCCGCAATCAATTAAGGATGGCGTCGAATATGCCGGTAGGCTGTGTACTTATGCAAATGGAAGCTGTTTTTATACACCTCCCAATAAGGGTGGAAAAGATTGGTCATATGATGGGGTATGTCCCACTGGTACCAAAGCTGCCGGAAACTATCATACCCATGGCAGTTACGATAAAAGATATGACAACGAGAACTTCTCAGAGGATGACAAGAGAAATCTTGACAAAGATAATCTTCCAGGATTACTCGGCACTCCTCAAGGACAGATAAAAATGTATACACCGTTACCAAATAGCCCACTTCGCGGCACCGTCCAAACAGTTGGGAGCGGAGCCAAATGAGTCAGCGGATAAGTCGTGTCTTTTTTATATTTTTTTTAATGGTAGCTGAAAGCTATAGCGTTATGGCGCAGGAACACTCCTATGTTCCTGATGAAGGTTTTATTCCCGACGAGATGACGGCCGTAGTCGTGGCGGAGGCGATTTTAAAACCGATATATGGTGTGGAAAATATTGATAGACAAAAACCTCTAAAAGCGGTCCTTAATAATACCGTTTGGGTAATAAAAGGAACGTTACCAGAAGGACTAATGGGTGGAGTGGCCATGATAGAAATATCAAAAAGAGATGCAAAAGTTATCCGAGTTAGTCACGGTGAATAATCTGCTCATTTAGCTCGCGTAGGGCGGAATAGGGTACTCCCGTATTCCGCCGCATGAATTCGGCCTTTATTCGGCGCAATACGCGAGTACGCTATTGCGCCCTACCGCGCTTTGGGCAGACCTAACGACTAAAGGGCAATGGGCTAATCATGTTAGGGATTATAGCGCTGATTATGGTCTTGGAATTCCTCTGTTATATGAGCGTGGTAAGGGCTTGACCAATGTCAATAGACTTTACAGTGGTGCAGGTGTCATAAAATCGTTCAAATAACCACCCCTTATAAAGCAATGGCGGTAAAGAAAGGTTTATTTTTCATAGTCCTGGGCCTAAAAACACGATATGGCCCGTGGTGACTCGGCAGAAAGAAACTTTTCTATTATTTACCGCCATCGCTTGCCCAGCTAAAGGCGTTAGCCAAAGCGCGTAACGATATTGCTCTCAAGGAAAGTGACACAGGCAGCAGGGCGGAGAAAGGCACTTTGGTATTTGACCCTATGGGGGATATTCCAGGAAAACTATTTTTATCAAAAAGTCATTTGATGACAAAGAATTCCGACGAGAAGACTTTAAAATGGATGATTGAAATTGCCACGCAGCTCGGCGGACGCGTTAAAGATAACCGAAATAGGACTTATCGCTCCTGTGACGATTACTATGTTGATCCCGCGGATGAAGAGGCGGCAAGGCACAATGCAAGTCTGAGCAGTTAAAGGGTGATCGTTAAATTAGATTTTTATCCAGAGCCATATGATGCGCTGAACGAGCGAAGGGGTCAGACTTTGGTTATTTGCTTTTAATTTTGAATCAGTCCACCTCCCTGCGGGAAGCAGCGACGCGTATCGCGCCGGGGGGCGTCGGTGAATCTCTGAAAGCGGGTTATGCTCTGCTAACCCACCCGCGCCGTTGATACTCCGTTGGCGCGGTCATGAGCGAAGGGGTCAGACTTTGGTTATTTGCTTTTAATTTTGAATCAGTCCACCTCCCTGCGGGAAGCAGCGACGCGTATCGCGCCGGGGGGCGTCGGTGAATCTCTGAAAGCGGGTTATGCTCTGCTAACCCACCCGCGCCGTTGATACTCCGTTGGCGCGGTCATGAGCGAAGGGGTCAGACTTTGGTTATTTGCTTTTAATTTTGAATCAGTCCACCTCCCTGCGGGAAGCAGCGACGCGTATCGCGCCGGGGGGCGTCGGTGAATCTCTGAAAGCGGGTTATGCTCTGCTAACCCACCCGCGCCGTTGATACTCCGTTGGCGCGGTCATGGAAGTCAAACAACGAAAGCCTGCGCCCTTCTCCTGTCGATTTGGGAATGATAATGATAAGTTTCCAGGGTGGCCGGAGTTCTGGCCCGGCGAGTTGAGTCTTCAACTTCGGGTGGATTATCGCCGGGAGGGGATCAACGGAGCGTTTCGCTTCGACAATCCCGACGTCAAGGCGACCTGCGGTTGCGGGGAAGGTTTCGCGGTCTAAAGGCCGGCTTCAATCTGCCGTGCGACGCCATGATGCTGCTCATGGCGTTTGAAAACGGGTTCAAGGGCCGGTATTTCTTATCATCGGCTCAATTTTCCAGTAAAATCCCAATGTTTTATCTGCCCGTATCTGGGCGGCGAACGTTTTTCCGAAAGCCGAGAACGCTCGGTTTTCATTCACTACACAACACCGGCGAATCCGAATCAAGGAGATCCAATGGCGGTCGAACGCACCTTGTCCATCATCAAACCCGACGCTGTAGCCAAGAACGTGATCGGCGAAATTTACAGCCGCTTCGAGAAAGCGGGGCTCAAAATCGTCGCGGCTAAAATGCTGCATCTTTCCCGCGAGCAAGCGGAGGGATTTTATGCGGTCCACAAGGCAAGGCCGTTCTTCAACGATCTGGTAAATTTCATGATCACCGGTCCCGTGATGGTGCAGGTTCTGGAAGGCGAGAATGCCATCGCCAAGAACCGCGAAATCATGGGCGCCACCAATCCCAAGGAAGCCGCACCCGGCACCATCCGTGCCGATTTTGCCGTCAGCATCGACGAAAACGCGGTGCATGGTTCCGACGGACCGGATACGGCGGCACAGGAAATCGCATTTTTCTTCAAAGAGAATGAGCTCTGCCCCCGCACCCGTTAATTCCGGCGAAAAGCTGAATCTCCTCGGCCTAGACCGGAAGGCGATGGAAGCCTACTTCGTCGAGATCGGGGAAAAACCTTTTCGTGCGACGCAGTTGCTGCAATGGATACATCAGCGCGGCGTCGCCGATTTCTCGGCGATGACCAATTTGAGCAAGTCGCTGCGGACGCGGCTGGCCGAACGTTGCGAAATCCGCGTGCCGGAGATCGCCTATGCGCAGAAATCATCGGACGGCACCTGCAAATGGTTGCTGCAACTGGATGACCAAAACCGCATCGAGACCGTCTTCATTCCCGAAGACGGGCGCGGCACCTTGTGCGTATCGTCCCAAGTGGGTTGCGCTCTGGAATGCTCGTTCTGTTCCACGGCGCGGCAGGGGTTCAATCGCAACCTGAGCGCCGCCGAGATCATCAGCCAGCTCTGGGTGGCGCGGCGCGAACTCGGTGAAGGCCGGGTGACCAACGTGGTCCTCATGGGCATGGGCGAGCCGCTCCTCAACTTCAACAATGTTGTCGCCGCCACCAGCCTGATGCTGGACGATTTCGCCTACGGGCTCTCCAAGCGCCGGGTGACGCTCAGCACCTCAGGCATCGTTCCGGCTCTGGACAGGCTGGCCGAAGTGTCCGATATCGCGCTCGCCGTCTCCCTGCACGCGCCGGACGACGAATTGCGCAACGAATTGGTGCCGATCAACCGCAAGTACCCGATCAAGGAGCTTCTGGCAGCCTGCAAGCGCTATGTCGGGCGGGAAAATCGCCGCAAAGTGACCTTCGAATACGTGATGCTTGACGGCATCAACGATACGCCCGCGCACGCCAGGGCCTTGATTCGCCTCTTGAGTCACGTGCCATCCAAGGTCAACCTGATTCCGTTCAACCCGTTTCCGGGTTCCAATTACCGGTGCTCCGGTCCGGAAACCATACGCCGGTTCAGCGACATGCTGCACGCCGCCGGATTGATCGCCACGACCCGCAAAACGCGCGGCGACGACATCGACGCGGCCTGCGGCCAGCTGGTGGGGCGGGTGAACGACCGGACGCGCAGGCACCACCGCTTACAGGTTGTACAGTCATGAAATTCCGGGTTTTGATCGGTCCGATAGTGTGTGTGGCGCTCGCGGCCTGTGGATCGTCGAAGACGCACAATACCCGTCCTAACGATCCCTACGGCTCGCTCAGCCAATCCGACATTTATGTTCGAAAGGGCATCCAATACATGGAAGCGGGCAACTACGAGGTGGCCCTACAGGATCTGACCAAGGCCGCCGAACTGGACGGACGAAACAGCGAGGCCTACAACGCGCTGGCGGTGCTCTATCAGCGGCTGGATCAGCCGGCCGACGCCGAGCGCGAGTTCAAGAAGGCCTTGTCGGCGAATTCCGAAAACTTCGGCGTCCGCAACAACTACGGCCGGTTTTTGTGCGGGCAGGGCCGGTACGCCGAAGCCATGAGCCAGTTCCGGGAAGTCATCGGTTCGAAGCTCTATAACTCGCCCTGGATCGCGCTCACCAATGCCGGGATTTGCGCCCGGTCGGCAGGTCAAAATGGGGAAGCCGAGCAGTATCTGCGTCAGGCGCTGGAATACGATCCCCGCTTTGCGCCGGCGTTGATCGAGATGGCCGAGCTGAGCCGCGAAACCGGTCAGGGCATGTCTGCGCGCGCGTTTTTGGAGCGCTATCACGCCGTGGCGGAACCGGATCCGAGATCGCTTTGGATCGGCGTCGAGACCGAAGCCGGTCTCGGCAATTTCCATGCAGCCAGAGACTATGCGAAAACCCTGCGGTCGAAATTTCCAAATACCAAGGAAGCCGTGCAGGCCAAGCGCTACATTTCGGTAGACTGACTCCCGCTTCTTAAATAACCCCACGACAACCCTTTCGACTATGGAAAAGATTCAGGCGATTCGCGGCATGCACGACATACTGCCCGATCGCACGCCGCGCTGGCAGCATGTCGAGTCGGTGGTGCGCCGTGTCATGGCGAGCTACGGCTATGAGGAAATCCGTCTGCCGTTGGTGGAAAGGACCGAACTGTTCAAGCGCTCGATCGGCGAAGTCACCGATATCGTCGAGAAAGAAATGTATACCTTCGAGGATCGCAACGGCGATTCCCTGACGCTGCGTCCGGAAGGTACCGCTGGCTGCCTGCGGGCGTGCATGGAGCACGGCCTGCTGCACAATCAGATCAACCGGCTGTGGTATGCGGGACCCATGTTCCGCCACGAGCGTCCGCAGAAGGGCCGCTATCGCCAGTTCCACCAAGTGGGTGTCGAGGCTTACGGCATGGCGAGCCCCGACATCGATGCCGAGCTGATTTTGCTGAGCTCCAGGCTGTGGCGGGAACTCGGCATCGCGCACAAGCTCGAACTGCAAATCAATACCCTGGGAACGGCCGAAGAGCGGCATGTTTATCGCGCCAAGCTGGTGGATTACTTCCGTGCGCACTATGGGAAGCTCGACGAAGACAGCCAGAGGCGCTTGGAATCCAATCCCTTGCGCATTCTGGACAGCAAGAATCCGGATATGCGCGAGCTGATCCAGGCGGCGCCGGTTTTAACGGACGAACTGGGCGAGGAATCCAAAACACATTTCCAGCGATTGAGGGAGCTTCTCGACGAAGCCGGTATTGCTTATTCCGTGAATCCCACGCTGGTGCGCGGCCTCGATTATTATTGCCGCACCGTTTTCGAGTGGGTCACCCACGAACTGGGCGCTCAGGGGACGGTTTGCGCCGGCGGACGTTACGACGGCCTGATCGAACAATTGGGCGGAAAAGGTTCCGCCGCAACCGGATTCGCTCTCGGCATGGAGCGCCTGATCGAGCTTCTGGAATCCCCGGAAAAGCTGGATGCCGCGGCGCTGCCGCATGCTTATCTGATCCGCGTGGGCGAGCATGCCGAACGCAAGGGCGCCGTGCTGGCCGAGGCTTTGCGCGATGCCCTGCCGAACTTGAGGCTGGTGGTGAATTGCGGCGGCGGCAGTTTCAAGAGCCAATTCAAACGGGCGGACAAAAGCGGCGCAATACTGGCGCTGATCATGGGTGAAGATGAGGCGCGAGATCAGCTGATCGGCATCAAATACTTACGTACCGAGGCCGGCCAGACGACCCTTTCGCAATCCGAGCTGATCCCCTTTTTGCAAGCACTCATTTAACGCGACGAGGTTCGAGTGGAAACGTATTTGACAGAAGAAGAGCGCTTAGAAGCGCTCCAGCGGTGGTGGAAAGAAAATCGGCAATCGCTGATTCTCGGTGTTCTTCTGGGCGTCGCGCTCATCATCGGCTGGAACATGTGGCAGGGCAATGTGCGCAGCCAAAACGAGCAGGCTTCCAATCTTTATCTGCAAATGCTGAAGGCGTCGGAAACCAAGCAAACGGAACCCGCGATCAAATTGGGCGAGCGGGTCATCGCCACGTACCCGTCGAGCGCCTATGCCGATTACGCCCGGTTGCTGCTCGCCAAGCTCAAGGTCGATTCCAATGATTTGCCTGGCGCGAAGGCCGTTCTGGAAGAGACGCTTGCAAAAACCAAGGACGAAAACTTCAAGCATATCGCAAGGCTCCGTCTCGCCCAGGTGATGCTGGCTTCGGGAGAAACCGGTCCGGCACTGAGCCTTTTGGAGCCGTTGACCGCGGAACAGATGGGCAAGTTTGCGGGTCTTTACCAAGAGCTCAAAGGCGATCTGTACGCGGCCGCCAACCGGCCCGACGAAGCCCGTAGAGCTTACGAAGCCGCGAAAGAATTCGGCGAAGCTTCCCCGCTGCTGGAGCTGAAGCTTAACGATCTACCGGCCGCGCCGAAACCAGCCGGGTCCTGATGCGCCGTTTTCTGGTCTTGTTTTTGTGCGGTCTGCTGCTGACCGGCTGTAGTGCACTTGGTCCACTGAAAGAAGCAGCCTCCGGTATAGGAGAGTACTTCGGAGCTTCGGATAATGCCGACCCGCCCGCGGAGCTCAAAGATTTCGAGCCCGCGGTCAAGATGACGGTGCTTTGGGATGTCAATATCGGCAAAGGTTATGCCGAGCAATATGTGAACCTGGTTCCCGCCGTCACCGAAGACAAGATTTTCGCGGCCGACCGCAAGGGCGAAGTTCAGGCGCGCAGCCGTCTCAACGGCGACAAGCTGTGGTCCGTGGATATTGAGCTGGCCGTTTCCGCCGGACCCGTGGCGGGTGAGGGCAAGCTCATACTCGGCACCAGCAACGCCGAGATCGTGGCGCTGAATGACGGCGACGGTTCGGTGCTTTGGAAAACCAACGTGTCCAGCGAGATTCTCGCCTTGCCGCGCGTCGAAGGCGACACGGTGGTGATACGGAGCAGCGACGGGCGCATTACCGCGCTCGACGAAAATACCGGTGGGACGCGCTGGTACCATGACCGGACGATACCGGCACTTTCGATTCGCAGCCGTGGTTCGCCGACAATCGCAGACGATTTCGTGCTGGACGGTTATGGCAGCGGCAAGCTGATCGCCCTGAATTTGACTGACGGCAAACCGGAATGGGAGGCGACGATTGCGTTGCCCCACGGTCGCTCCGAAATAGAGCGTTTGGTCGATATGGATTCCGATCCGATCGTGAAAGGAGACACCATCTACGTGACGGGTTATCAAGGCGGCGTGGCCGCCGTATCGTTAAAAGACGGCGACGTGCTCTGGCGCCAGGCCGAACTATCTTCTTACACCGGCATGGCGGCGGCCCGCCGCTCGCTGTTCGTAACCGACGCCAGCAGCGATGTTTGGCAATTGGACGTGCGCAATGGCGCCGATCTGTGGAAACAGGACGAGTTGCACTTCCGGCGTTTGACGGCTCCCGCTTTGGTCAAGGACTATGTCGTGGTAGGTGATTTCGAGGGCTATCTCCATCTGCTTTCCCAGGAGGATGGCAGCTTGGTGGGCCGGGTCAGGGTGGACAAGAGCCCAATCGCGGCGACGCCAGTCGTGTTCGACGACGTCATCTACGTTTATACCAGCGGCGGCACCTTGGCCGCCATCGCGGTGGAAGGGTCATCCGGGAACTCCCCGGATGACCGTTTGCGATTGGAGTAGTTTATGTTGCCCGTGGTCGCCCTGGTGGGCCGCCCTAATGTAGGCAAGTCCACCCTATTCAATTATCTGACCCGGACCCGCGACGCGCTCGTGGCGGATTTCCCTGGCTTGACCCGAGACCGGCAATACGGCCGGGTAAGGCGCGGTCAAAAGGACTATTTCGTGGTCGACACCGGCGGTATCGTCGAGACCGAACTCGGCATCGACGAACAGGCCATGCGCCAGGTTAGTTATGCGCTGGAGGAAGCGGACCTGATCCTGCTGCTGGTCGACGCCCGCCACGGCCTCAATGCCGGCGACGAAGCCATTGCCGAACGCTTGCGCAAGACCGGAAAGCCCGTTCTTCTGGTGGTGAACAAGATCGACCGGGCGGATTTGGCGGTCGTTGCGGGCGAGTTCTACGCTCTCGGCCTCGGTGAGCCCCACCCCATCTCGGCGTCCCATGCGATCGGAATCGATACGCTGCTGGACGAGCTGGAAGCCAAGTTGCCGGCTCCGGAAGAGCCGGAAATGACTGAAGAATCGCCCGGCATTCGCATCGCCGTGGTGGGGCGTCCCAATGTCGGCAAATCGACCTTGGTGAATCGCATTCTGGGAGAGGAGCGGGTAGTCGTCTACGATCAGCCCGGAACGACGCGGGACAGCGTCTACATTCCCTTCGAGCGTCACGGCAAAGCCTATACCCTGATCGATACCGCCGGCATCCGCCGCCGCGGGCGGGTCTCGGAAACCATCGAAAAGTTCAGCGTCATCAAGGCCCTGCAAGCGATCGAAACGGCCCACGTGGTGATTTTCCTGATCGATGCCCGCGAGGGCGTGACCGATCAGGACGCCAATCTCCTGGGCATGGTTCTGGAAATCGGCCGCGGGCTCATCATCGGCCTGAACAAATGGGATGGGCTCAGTCCGGACCAGAAAGACAACGTGCGGCGCCAGATCGATTTGAAACTGCCGTTCCTTGATTTCGCGGAAAAGCATTACATCTCCGCCCTGCACGGCACGGGTGTCGGCAATCTGCTGGATACGGTGGAATCCATTTACGAGGCTTCGACGCGGGATTTGTCCGCTTCGCGGCTAACCAAAATCCTTCAGGACGCCCTGGTCGCGCACCAACCGCCCTTGGTCCGCGGCCGGCGCATCAAGCTCAAATACGCCCATCAGGGCGGTCAGAATCCGCCGGTCATCGTGATCCACGGCAATCAAACGGAAGAAGTGCCGGGGGCGTACAAACGCTACCTGATCAACGTCTTCCGGGATACCTTGGACATACAGGGAACGCCGATCAAGCTCGAGTTCCGGAGCAGCGAGAATCCGTTCAAGGGCAAACGCAACATTCTTTCCGCCCGCCAGGTTCGAAAGCGTCGGCGCCTGATCAGGCACAAGAAAAAGACCTGACAGTCTTCGGATAGAGCATTTTTGGTCTGCGGTAGCGCCCGCTCGCAAACGGTTGCTTTATTCGCGACCCTTTCCGCGATCCAGCGGGTTTGTCGGCAAGGGATTGCCGACTTACGGGCCTGGGCCGTCTGGTAGGTCGGGAATCCTTTCCCGACATCTTGGTTTGGGTCAAACGATGTCGGGGACAAGGACTCATCGCCGGGAACCGGTGCCGGAAACGTTGCGCTTATTCCGGCCTACGACGAGCTGATTCGCGGTTTTCCCGATCTTCAAGTAAATGTCGCAGATGCGATTCGATACTCGCAGTCGCGTCGGCGTATTCCTGTCCTGCCAAATTCAAGGGCTTTCCGAAGCGGACACTCACTTGACCCCGCCTCTTCGGTACGAGGGTGTCGGGAGGGAGGATTTTCTCGGTGCCTTGAATGACGAGCGGCACGACGGGGACGCCCATTTCGACGGCGACCACGCCGGTGCCGCCCTTCAAATCGAGCAGCGGCCGTTCGGACCGATTCAGTCCTCCCTCGGGGAAAATCAGAATGTTCCAGCCGTCGTCGAGCATGCGGCCGATATAATCGAGCCCCGGCCGGATGTTTTCGTGGGTTCCGGTGGGAAACGGGAAGGCATTGAACGCGAGTTCCGCCAGCGGTGCGAACCAAGGGTATTTGCCGTAGAGAACCTCGGTGCCGGCCGCGATGCCGAGGCGCGAGCGAATAACTTCTGGAATCGTCCAGGTCGCGATGACCGGATCGAGAAAACTGCGGTGGTTCGCCATGAACAGCACCGGTCCCTGAAGATTCGTCAGGTTTTCCTCGCCGCTTATGCGCAAGCGGCAGAAGATCGAAAGCCACCAGCGGAAGACAACCTGATTTACCGCGGGCCGCAATCGGCTGGCCCAAGCCGAGTTCGACCAGCGTGGATAACGCCCGAACTGGGGCATTCGTCCCTTTTGGCCTTGCACAAGCGCGTCCAAATCGGCGACCGTGAGTTCCGGCGTGATCTGCATTTCCTCGATATAAACCCCGAATTCGTCCTCGATCCGCGAGACCAGCTCGATTCGCAGCAGAGAATCCAGGTTCAGGTCGGCTACGATCCGCGTCGAATCGTCGATTTCTCCGATCTCCGTTTGCGTCACCTCGACCAAGAGCCGCTTGAGCGGCGTGATCCGCCCGCCTTGAGACGGCCGGCCGGCCGGTTCGCTGCCGAGTCTTTTGATGACTTCCTCTTTTTTTACCTTGCGCGTGACCGAACGCGGGAAATCGGGCTCGGGCCAAACAGACCAGCTCGTGATTTGCTGGTGCGGCGCCAAATGCCGGTTGGCTTCGGCCACGGCGCCGGCGGCTCGGTTCGGCTCACAGAGCAGCGAGGCATGAACGACGGTCCGGCCGTTCCTCGGCAAGCCCACTACGGCGCTGTCGATGACGCCGGGAACCCGGCTCAGTTCGGCTTCCAGATCCTCGGGAAAGACGTTTTCGCCGCTCGGCCCCAGGATCATGTATTTCTTGCGTCCGAAGACGTACAGGAATCCGTCCTCGTCGAAGCGTCCGGCATCGTCGGTCTTGAACCAGCCGTGGTCCAGAACGGCCTCGGTGCGTTGGGCATCCCGATAGTACCCCTGCATCACGATCGGGCCTCGGACCAGGATTTCGTTGTCCGGAGCCAACCTGACCTCGACCCCGTCCAGAGGCTTTCCGACCGATCCCGCGCGATGGGCGGTGGAGGTGTTGGTACTGACGACCGGGCTCGTCTCGGTGAGTCCGTAGCCCTGCAAGACCTCGAAGCCCAGGTTCCACCATTTGTCCTCGATCGTCGGATCGAGCGGAGCGCCGCCGCAAACGATGGTCCGGAGTGTCCGGGAGATGCGGGAACGGATGCGGTCGCGCAGCGCGCGCCGGAGGAAACCGGGGATTCGGCCCAGCCGGCTTTCCAGGCGATCCATCATGGTCTTGAGCACTTCGGGCACCACGACCAGATGAGTCGCCGGCGTGTAGGTCAATGCTTCCCGAATGGCGCGGGTCGTCGGGGCGGCGATATAGGTGACCGAGCATCCGCTGTACAGCGAGCACAGGAGGCTCGTCATTTGACCGAACACGTGAAACAAGGGGAGCAAGGTGAGGATATGATCGTCGGGCGTCAAGGGCACCGCTTTCATCACGGCGTCGAGATCGGCCAGGAGATTTCCGTGAGAGAGCATGACGCCTTTCGGATCGCCGGTCGTCCCCGAGGTGTAGATGATTTCGGCGAGCCCGCCGGAGTTCTCGAAGACGACTTTGTCCCGCATGGCCGCGGCTTCGTTCGCCGAGTAGGACGAGTCGGCCGTCGGCAAGCACGGCACGGCCTCGTCGGGCCAGGCGAGCGAGGGGGATAGCAGGGCCAGCTTAGGCTCGGCGGATTTGCTAATCCGGTCGATCTGATCCGGAGTGCTTTTCGGATTCAGAGGCACCACCACGCCGCCGCGGGCCAGGATGGCGAAGAAGGCCGCAACCCAGTGTGGCGAATTTTCCGCGCAGAGAGCGACCCGATCGCCCGTTCCGATGCCGTGTGCGGCCAGCGTTTGTGCCAATCCGAACACGCGCTCGCCGAGCATGTCGTAACTCCAGCGAATGGTGCGGTATCTTGGCCTATAGCGAACGGCTTCCCGAGATCCGTGACGCCGGGTTTGCCGTTCGAAGAACGCGGCTAGAGAGTCATCGGGATGCCGGCCTTCTTGAGCTAGGAGGGTGTTTTTCTTCATGTCGGTTTGGGGCGGTCGGTCTTTTTCACGTCCTCGTCGGCTGGATCGCGACTTCGAAACTCATCAAGCGCTTTCGTATAGGTTTGACCACACCTTTCGGCCGATTACGCACGCTTCAACCTTCGGAATGGAGAGCCGAGCTTAGGATTGTCCGCCAACCGAATATTTTTCGCATCGAGAAAGTGGATCAGGAGTGATGGATCGACGAAATAATCGTCTCGGTAGATCTGGCGTGCATCCGGCTGTTAACGGATATTCACACGGTGTGTTTTATGATAGGGTTATTCAGTAGAATAAACACGTTGGCAAGCAAGCGAGGAAAGACCCCATGACACACCCAGCTTCAGCCCCCGCCACAGACCGCTCGCGCGTCCTCACCGGAGCAGTGATCGAGGCCGCTCGCCGCCTGGGATTGGGGCCCAGCGATCTGAAAAGCATTATCGGCGCCAGCCAACCGACCGCGTCCCGGCTGTTGAACGGCCGATACGCTCTTCCGGAAGGCGGCAAACCCTGGGAGCTGGCCGCCCATTTCGTGCGCCTGTATCGTTCCCTGTCATCGCTGGTCGGCGGCGACGACGAACTGGCCCGAAGCTGGCTGAAATCGGCCAACCGCGCTTTCGACGGGCAGCGACCATTGGAGGTCATCAAGCGGGTCGACGGCTTGATACATGCCTGTGAGTACCTGGACGCCCACCGTGCCCACGTCTAAGGGGTTGTGAAAAAGCCTACTGTGCGGTCCGATTTCGCACCTGCGACGCTCAACGTGCCCTCTCGTACGCCACCGCCTCCCGGCACGGACTCGGGCCGCTCGCGACGGTTTTTTACAACCGCCGAACTCCGCCCCTGGCGGGGCAGCGGCTGGCGGGCGGTGGAGGCGCAGCATCGGGTTGCCACCATGCACCTCGCTTCGGGCAATCTGGACGATCAGGCATTGCTGGAAGACATCCTCGACGAGGCCAAGCCGCGCCTGCCCATTGAAGCCCAGGGCTTGCACTGGCTGCTGGCGACGCCGTTCCGCTACTGGCCGCTGCCGGGCGGTTCACGGTTTCGCCGGCGCACCGACCCCGGCGTTTTTTACGGCGCCGAGGATCGCCGGACGGCCACGGCCGAATGCGGCTACTGGCGATTGCGGTTCTGGCTGGATAGTGAGGGTTTGTCGGGCCGTCCGGCGAGCGTCGAGCTGACCCTGTTCGAATTTCATGCCGCCACCGATAAGGCCGTCGATCTTTCAGCGCCGCCCCTGGTGGCCGATCGGGAAACCTGGACGCATCCTTCCGATTACACGGGCACGCAATTGTTGGCGGAACAAGCCCGGGAAGCCGGAGTCGACCTGATCCGCTACGAATCGGTGCGCGCGCCCGGCGGTTTCTGCCTGGCCGTGCTGAATCCCCTGCCGTTCAAATCGGTAAAAAAGCCTTACCGGAACAATCAGCAAACCTGGACCTTATTGATCCAGCCGCCGCGCCGTATAGTGCTGCAGCGCCAGTTGGATCGGGAAAGCTGGGCTTTCGAGTTCTGACCGACAGAAAATAAACGAAAACATTGTCCGAAAAAATGGTCGAACTTGCGGGTTCTTCCATTCAGTTGTCGATAAATACCGATACGTTCGATGTCGATCCAAGTTAAGGAAAACGATAAACCTTCCGGGAAGCGAGAACGCGATCCAACCGATCCTTGAGACCGCTTCGGGATCGAGTGATAAGGTTTACACGCGGGCCTAAATCGACGTTTTGTTTACGTTGCCGTGAGTGAGCGTTCGCCCAATCCCTCTCGGTCTTGCCATCGGGCCTGAATGGTGAGAAGAGGCTACAGACTGCCTTGTTTCACTGTGACATGATTGCTTATCAATGATTAATACGCCCTTAGCCCAAATCCCCGACAAGGCAAAATCCGCGATGCTGGACTTATATCGCCACGCTCTCGACGCGGACGAACCCGGATTGTACTCCGCGGCTATCGAAGCGGCGGTCGCAGCGACGGACAGTGAAGTCGGCTACTTCCATCTGGTCAAAGAAGACCAGGCGACTATCGAACTGGGACTCTGGTCGGCCGCAACCCTTCGTCAGTGCCGAGCGGTATCTCAACGCCATTACCCGATAAGCACCGCCGGTATTTGGGCCGACTGCGTCCGCCATCGCAGGCCCTACGTTCACAACGATTACCAGGCGCTGAGCCGCAAACAGGGCTATCCGGAAGGCCATGTCCATCTGGTGCGCCATCTGGGTGTGCCGGTCGTATATGATGATCGCGTGGTGCTGCTGGTCGGTGTCGGCAACAAGCCAGTCGACTACGATAACGAGGATCTCGCATCCCTCCAGGCGATAGCGGATCATGCCTGGTTCTTGATTCGTCGCTGCCGGCAGCGAGTCGCGTTGCAATTGTCCGAGGGGCAGCTTCGGGATCTCCAAGCGCTAGCCGCGATTTGCGTCTGGCAGTGGGACCCGGTGGATCAGGAGCTCTTGTGCGACGGAAATATTCGCCGCATTTTCGCGGTGGATCCCCAAAGCGACTTTCCGTGCAATCTTGAAGGATTGCTGCGCTTCATCGACCCTCAGGATCATGCGGCCGTACTCGACGTACTCCACACCGCATCCGCCGATTCGTCTTTCGACCTGGAACTGCGAGGCATTCGTGCCGACGGAATGTTCGTAACCTTACACTTTCGGGGCGCGCCTTACCCGCGCTCTCAAGGCCGCGGCATCATCCTGCGCGGCATCCTCCAGGACATTACCGAGACCAAACGCGCGGAAGAAGCGTTGCGCGAGGCAGACCGCCGGAAGGACGAGTTTCTGGCCATGCTGGCCCACGAGCTCCGCAATCCTCTGGCGCCGATCCGCAATGCCGTTCAGATCATGCGCAAGCTGGAAACGGAGAGCCCCAAGCTCCAGTGGACGCGGGATGTTATCGATCGGCAGGTGGAGCATTTGTCCCGGCTGGTGGACGATCTCCTAGACGTGTCCCGCATCACCCGCGGCAAGATCGATCTGCGCCAGGAATTGCTGGTAGTGGCCGATATCGTGCGGCGCGCGGTGGAAACCAGCCGCCCCCTGATCGACGCGCGCCGCCACGAGCTCCGCGTGCAACTGCCTTCGGAAACTATCCGCGTCGAAGGCGACTTCGTGCGGCTGGCGCAGGTGGTCTCGAATCTGCTCAACAATGCCGCGAAGTACACCGACGAGGGCGGGCAAATCCGGCTGAGCGTCGAACGCGAAGGCGACCTCGTCGCCATCCGGGTCCGCGATAACGGGCGCGGCATCGATCCGGCGTCGTTGTGTCATCTGTTCGATCTCTTCTATCAGGTGGACCGGACTCTCGACCGCACCGAAGGGGGATTGGGGATCGGCTTATCGCTGGTCGAAAGCCTGGTGGCGATGCACGGCGGCACCATACAAGCTTTTAGCGAAGGCCGGGGAAAGGGTAGCGAATTCGTTGTCCGACTGCCGATCAGCGAGATCGGTGATTCGGCGAAGCCGGGTTGAACTGCTTGACCTTGCGTTCGGTCACAAAGCTAACAGACTTGGCGTCAGGGAGCATCGCAGATGAGCGTACAGCTCAATCACACCATCGTCCCGTGCCGGGACAAGCGGAAGTCGGCGACGTTCTTCACCGAAATTCTCGGCCTGCCAGGGCAGAAACCGTTCGGACCTTTCCTCGTCGTTGAGTTCAGCAACGGCGTTTCGCTCGATTTCTACGAGACCGACGGCGAGATCGCCTGGCAGCACTACGCTTTTCTGATCGGCGAAGACGACTTCGATCGGATCTTCGGCCGCATACTCGAGCAGGGTCTCGAGTACTGGGCCGATCCCGGCCAGCACCGGCCGGGCCAGATCAATCGCAACGACGGCGGCCGCGGAGTGTATTTCGAAGACCCGGACGGTCATCTTCTGGAGATCATCACCCGTCCCTACGGCAGCGGCCGATAGGCATGCAGGCCGTAGAGACTGCCTTTGACATCGATCATGGCCAAGAAGCCAGGAGGTCAGCATGAAAAAATCGCCAGGACACCAAAAATGGCCAGAGCATAAAGTGCAAGAAAAGCATCTCGGTCAAAGAGTGCAAGTCAAAATCGACAACGAAGTGATTGCCGACTCGCGCGACGTGATCGAAGTCGACGAAGACCGACATCCTGCGCGTTATTATTTCCCGCGTTCCGACGTCAGGCTGGATCGGCTCGAACGCTCGGATACCACGACAGAGTGCCCGTTCAAGGGGACCGCTCATTACTTCGATCTGAAGCTCGGCGAAACGAAACTCGAGGATTCGGTCTGGACCTACGAAGACCCCTACGAAGAGCATCGTGAACTGAAAGACCGGATCGCCTTTTACGACGACAAGTTTTCGGACATTCGTGTCGAAGTTGGAGCCTAGGCAGCATGTCGAAATTCGGGGGTAAGTAGGTCGGCAATTCCTTCCCAATCGCAAACGGTCGCTTTAGTCGCGACCCTTCCAATCGCAAACGTCGCTTTAGTCGCGACCTTCCAATCGCAAACGGGAACTTTGGGAGCACCAAAGTCCCCCTTCCAATCGCAAACGGCCGTCCTGGGAAGGGTCTGGCCGGCGCTCCCGGCCAGACCGTTTGCGATTGGAGCGCCAGGACGCCCCTTCCGACAAAGCTGTCTCGCCGACAAGACTTGACACCGGCCGACGACCGCTTTTAGCGCAACGGCCGCCCGGCGGGATACATCATTTTGGATGAGATCGAGGTCCGGGTATCCTTGGAGCTGTTTCTATTTCCAGGTATTGATTGCAATTGATCTTGCCGTGGGAGCGGGCTTTAGAGCGTTTTCATCGCGCTCGTACGGCAAAACCAGCTTGGCGGACGTCGTTGGCGCCTTCGGCTCGGGTGAATGGATTCAAGCATTCGTAGGTCGGCAACCCTTTGCCGACGAAGACGCTTGGCCGGGACGTGGCGTCGGGAAAGGATTCCCGACCTACGCGCGAGTGCCCGTACAGTAGATATGAAAATGCTCTAGCCCGCGACAGCCGGTTCGAGATTGCAGTCCGACAGCAGCCCTAATGAGACCCGGTGACCCTATTTGAACGGCTCTGATCAAGTTCCGCCGCCCCAACGCCTCCGAAAGATCATCCACATCGACATGGATGCCTTCTACGCGGCGGTGGAGCAGCGGGACTTTCCCGAATTGCGCGGCAAACCCGTGGTGGTCGGCGGCGCCCCGAACTCGCGAGGAGTGGTGGCGACGTGCAGCTACGAGGCGAGGGTGTTCGGTATCCGCTCGGCCATGCCTGCGGCCAAGGCTTACCGGCTGTGTCCCGAGGCAGTGTTCATTCGGCCGAGGTTCGACGTGTACCGGGCGGTCTCGGCGGAAATTCGTGCCATCTTCCTCGACTTCACGAACCTGGTCGAAGCCATCTCCCTGGACGAAGCCTATCTGGATGTCACGGCAAGTCCGATTCTCCAAGGTTCCGCCACGCGAATAGCCGGGGAAATCAAGCGGCGCATCCGGGAAGCGACCCAGCTCACCGCCTCCGCGGGAGTTTCCTACAACAAGTTCCTCGCCAAGATCGCCTCCGACCGCCACAAGCCCGACGGGCTTTGCCTGATTCCGCCGGAACAGGGGAGGGTCGTTATCGCGGAGCTCCCCATCGGCGCCTTCCACGGCATAGGCAAAGCCACCGAAGCGAAAATGCTCGCGCTGGGCATTCGTTGCGGCCGGGATCTCGAACGCCTGGCGCTGGCCACGTTGACACGGCAGTTCGGCAAGGCCGGCGAGCACTACTACCGGATCGCCCGCGGCATCGACGAGCGGCCGGTCGTCCCCAACCGCCCGCGGAAATCCTGGGGCGCGGAAACCACCTTTCCCGCCGACCTCTCGGACCGGGCCGAAATGTGCCAGCACCTCGCCAAACTCGCCGAAGGCGTTCTGAAGAAACTGGCCCGGCACGGCCTACAAGCTCGTGGCCTCACCGTCAAAGTCAAATACGACGACTTCGAATTGGTCACCCGCGCCCGAACCCTGGATCGGCCCTTCCGCGACATCCGCGATGTCCGGCCCCACCTTGCGGAACTTCTAAATCGCACCGAAGCCGGCCGGCGCAAGGTCCGCCTGTTGGGCGTCAGCTTTTCAGTCCTGGAAAACGCGCAACGTCCGGTGACGTTGGACCTGTTCGCGCCGGACTGACCTTGTCCAAGGGGACCATCCAAGCCACGCCCGACTTTTCTCAGAACTTGGATTTGATAAAGTGTCTATCGGATCAGGCTTGAACGACAGGAAAACGCCATGCCGCGACCGATGACTCCCGCCCTTGCCGCCGACGCTATCATCGAATTGACCGACCGGCCCGGCCGGCCCATTGTCTTGATCGAACGTGCCTTTCCGCCTCAAGGCTGGGCTATTCCGGGCGGCTTCGTCGATATCGGCGAAACCGTGGAACAGGCTGCCAGGCGCGAAGCCCAAGAGGAAACCGGGCTGGAGGTTCGCCTGATTGCCCTGCTGGGGATTTATTCGGACCCCAAGCGAGATCCTCGAGGCCATACCGTGACCGTCGTGTACGTCGCGGAGGCCAGCGGCGAACCGATAGCCGCAGACGATGCCAAGCATTGCAGCGTGGTCATGCCGGATGAACTGCCGCAGCCTCTGGTCTTCGACCATGCCCAGGTGCTCGAGGACTACCGGGAATTCCGGGCGACTGGACGAGTAACGCCGCTGCGGTAAGCGAGAGCCGGAATCAATAGAGCTCGGACGGAGGCCGGGGTGGAAGCTTTGCGAAATCCCGGCGCCATTCCATTCGGCATTCGAGCGAAGATTAGGTAGGGCGGGTTAGCGGAGCGTAACCCGCCGATTCGAGGCCAATGCCATCCATGGCCTCTGGATTCCGGTATTCCATGCCGGAATGACGACCGAAGTCCAATGGCTAGGATGAAGCTTTGCGGAATCCCAGCGCAATCCAGTATTTTGCGGCCATCAAAAAGCTGGGTCTCGTTCCTCGACCCAGCCTACAAATACAGCGGTTTCCATTCGTATGTAAGGATTGATTGCAGAAAGCCTTAGAGCATTTTCATACCTACTGTACGGGCACTCGCGAGTAGGTCGGGAATCCTTTCCCGACGACACGTCCCGCCGAGCGTCTTCGTCGGCAAAGGATTGCCGACCTACGAAAGCTTGAGTCGATCTACCCGAGCCGAAGGCGCCAACGACTCCAGCAGGCCTGTTTTGCCGTACGAGCGCGATGAAAACGCTCTAAGTACATTCAGGGAAGTCTTGCGGCATACGCACCACTACAGGAGAAACCCGCCAATCAAACTAATCTGTCGAGATTCCGTAAAAGTTTACGGAATGTACTTAGTGTGGGAGCGGGCTTTAGCCCGCGATAATCGCTCGATCGCGGGCTAAAGCCCGCTCCCACAGGTCTTAGAGCGTTTTCCGAATCGGTGTAAGGGATTCGGATATGTAGGTCGGCAATCCCTTGCCGACGTATCGGCTCGGCGAAGGGCTTTGTCGGCAAGGGATTGCCGAGCTACGTTCTCCCCTCCCGGAACGAATCCGTACACCGGGATGGAAAACGCTCTAAATCAATCTGACAACCGCTCTAAACCATACCCAAAGCGTAATTCCATTCGGCATTCGAGTGAACATTCATCGTAGGATGGGTAGAGCGAAGCGAAACCCATCGATGGCGGGTTAGCCCCTAGTCTCCGCTCGGGACAGGCCCTTCGACAGGCTCAGGACAGGCTCCGCGTAACCCGCCGATGGAAGGTCGCTCGGCGGGTTACGGCGCACGCGAAGCGCAGTGATCGGCGGTCGGTTGGTGCTGATGTGCGCCTAACCCACCCTACGAAAATGAACGCCTGATTGAAAGGGATCTGGAATCAGAGCGCTATCGGTCAAAAGCGACTGATCAGACCTTCTTCAAAAAGCAGGCCTTCAGCATGAAATTGCCGTTGTCCAGCTTGCAGTCCACTTCGTGGTCGCCGCCGACCAAACGGATGCTTTTCACCTTGGTGCCCATTTTGAGCGTGATGGACGAGCCTTTGACTTTCAGATCCTTGATCAGCACGACCGTGTCGCCGTCGGACAGAACATTGCCGTTGGCGTCTCTAACGACCGCATCCGCGTCGTCGTCGGAGGCCGTAGTTTCCTCGATCGGCCATTCGTAGCCGCAGTCGGCGCACACATAATTGTCGCCGTCCGGGTAGGTGTTTTCTAAAGTGCACTGGGGGCAAGCTGGGATTGTGGACATGATTCCGCTCAAAAATAGTTGGGGCGTGCATTATAAGGGATCGGTAACCGCCCAAGAACGGAATGCATGTGCAACAGAGAATCCAGACCGGCTACGTCGAAGCGGAATGACGGTCATCGCCGTGAACGGCTCCGTCCGGCAAGGCGGCGAAAAGCTCTCTCGAAGCGAGGGTTAGCGTCTCAAATGCTGAACCAATCCGCGCAGCGGCAGGCTCAAAGCCAACGCGCCGAAAACCGTCGCCAGCGACTTGCCCGACAAGCGCTTCTCGTATCCGGGCGTCAGGCGCTCGGGGACCAGATGATAATCCGTCAGATAGGCAAGGCCAGCGACTATCGCTCCGCCCGTCAATGCTCTGGCGACATCGCCCGACTCGGCGGCTCGTCCGAACCAGCGTTCGTAGAGACTCGCCCACAGAACGGCCGCGGCGTGATTGAGCACGAATCCGGTGCCCGTGTATTTGAGACTGACATCGTTCTGCCGGGCGGCCCGGTCGCCCCAAGTGACGTGACTCACGGCGTTCAAAGGCGCCACGGCGCCGGAACGCTCGGCCTTGCCGCACGCTGCCGCCGCGAGCGTTGTGGCAATACCGACGATCGTCCCGGAAATCAGTGCATCGAAACTGCCGTTGCTGTTCGTACGCATTGCTATCTCCCGCCGGCTGTCCGGCTTCCGTGCGATCCTTTCCCGAATTGCTCGCCGTTCCGCTCTACTTCCCTGCGAAACGGCAGTTCGCCCCTTATGAAAAATGACCTTCCGGGCGAACCGGGGTTCCTTCCCGGAGAAGAACGGCCGGACAAACCGCGGCGGGGGCTGCTCGATCGATTCAGGGATAGGAACCGCATCGACAAGCAAATGCGCAACCACGGCCATCTAATAAAGAGCATCGGCCGGTAACGGGATTATCGACATGGCCTTCAACGTCATCGACGTCTTCCTTCTTCTGCTGATTCTGTTCGCCGTCTGGGGTGGATGGCGGCGCGGTTTCATCCTGGGTTTTCTCAATCTTCTGCGCTGGCTGGGCAGCTTGCTTGCGGCCTGGTTCTTTTATCGACCGGTGGCGGATTTACTGGGTTCGAAAACCGGTTTGTCGAGTACGTGGCAGCAGCCTGCCGCGTTTCTTCTCATCGTTCTGCTCACCAGCTTGGCCATCGGGCTGCTCGGGAATGCGCTGCTCAAACGCTTGCCGCATGGCATTCACCGACGGCTCTTCAATCACCTGTTCGGCACGCTTCCGGGATTGGCCAACGGGCTGATAACGGCAGCCATCGCCGCCGCCTTGTTGTTCGTGGTCCCGCTGCCGGGCGATCTACGCGAGGATGCCCGCGAAAGCGGGACGGCGAACCGCTTCGCGGTTCTGGTGGAACGGCTGACCACGGCTCTGATGCCGATTTTCGAAGATGCGCTTACCCACGGGCTGAACCGCCGGCTTCCGGTTTACCCGGAATCCGACGAGCATATTTCGTTGCCGTTCAGGGTCGGAGCCCCGCAGCCGAGACCGGCGCTCGAGGAGCAAATGCTTGGACTCGTCAACCGCGAGCGCGCCACGGAAGGACTTTCGCCGCTGAAGATCGATCCCGCCTTGACCGAAGTGGCGCGAAGACATTCGTCCGACATGTTCGCCCGCGGTTATTTTTCTCATTACACTCCGGAAGGCAAAAGCCCGTTCGACCGAATGCGCGAATCGAATGTCGGTTTTCTGATCGCCGGCGAAAACCTGGCTCTCGCCCCCAGCGTTCACATCGCGCACGCCGGCTTGATGAACTCGCCCGGCCACCGCGCGAATATCTTACGGCCGCAATTCGGGCGTGTTGGTATCGGCATCATGGACGGCGGCATTCACGGCTTGATCGTGACGCAAAAATTCCGGAATTGAGCGGCCGGCAATTCAAGCAGGTGCAGACCAATCCATGTAGTGTACTGTTAAAGATTAAAGAATCGGGCAGGCGTGCGGACGCCCTCGCTCGCCACTAAAGGTGGACCTTTGTTTTAATCGGACTTGGACATCGCCGTACCGGATAATGTCGAATATCGAGACAGAATTTCTTACTCAGGAGTATGCAGCTTGATGGCGTTTCCCATTGTTGGCATCGGAGCTTCCGCCGGCGGACTGGAAGCATTGTCGGAATTTCTGGCCGGCCTTCCCGCCACCAGCGGTATGGCTTTTCTGTTGGTCCAACACCTCGACCCCCACCACGAAAGCGTCCTGACGCAGATCCTCTCGACCAGAACGGCCTTGCCGGTCCAGGAGGCGACGGAGGGGCTCGCGGTCGAACCCGACCACATCTATATCATCCCGCCCAATGCCGTCATGACCCTGGTCCAGGGCCATCTGGCTCTCGCTGCCCGCAACGGGCTTCCCGTGCCGCCCATGCCCGTCGACCGCTTGTTTTATTCCCTCGCGCAAGAGCAGGGGGCCAATGCGGTCGGGGTCATTCTCTCGGGCACGGGCTCGGACGGCGCGCTGGGGATGCAGGCGATCAAGGGTTCCGGCGGTATCACCTATGCCCAGGACCAAGGCTCGGCCAGATTCAACGGCATGCCGAAGGCGGCGGTAGATCTCGGCGTGGTCGATCGGGTGCTGCCCCCGCGCGAGATTGCCCGCGAACTCGCTCGCCTCGGCGGCCATCCATACCTGAAGGTAGACAGTACCGCCTCCGCCGGCGAACCTCCGCCCACGGACGAGGAAACGCTCAACCGGCTCTTTCGTCGCCTCCGCAACGTCTCCGGCGTGGACTTCACGCACTATAAGCGCGGTACCGTGCAGCGGCGACTCGCGCGCCGCCTCGCCCTGCACGGGCTGGATACGCTGCCGGAGTACCTGAATTTGTTGGAAAGCGACACGGCGGAAACCCAGGCCCTCTTTCAGGACCTGCTGGTCCAGGTGACCGATTTCTTCCGCGATCCCGAGTTGTTCGAAGAGTTGAGCCGAACCGTCTTTCCGCGCTTGTTCGAACGCCGTCCATCTCAAGCTCCGCTGCGGATCTGGGTCCCGGGTTGCGCCAGCGGCGAGGAGGTCTATTCCATCGCCATCTGCCTTCTGGAATTTTTGGGCGAGCGCCTGACCCAAACCCCGATTCAGATTTTCGGCACCGATCTCAGCGAGTCCGCCATCGAGAAGGCGCGTACCGGACTTTACCTGGAAAATATCGCCCGCCACGTCTCCGCCGAGCGGCTCCGGCGCTACTTCGTCAAGGTCGGCGGCCACTATCAAATCACCCGCACGATCCGCGATTTATGCGTATTCGCCCGCCACGACGTGGCCCGCGATCCTCCGTTCTCGCGGCTGGATCTGGTGAGTTGCCGCAACGTGTTGATCTATCTCGAGCCGGCTTTGCAGAAGCGGGTGATTCCGCTGTTCCATTACGCCTTGAATCCGGGCGGATTCCTCGTGCTGGGACCGTCCGAAACCATAGGCCCCTTCTCCGAGCTGTTCAGTTCCGTCGACAAGCGGCTCAAGATCTATTCCAAGGCGATCCTGCCCGGACAGAAGAATCACTTGGCGTTGCTGGAGGAGTATCCCGCGTTGCCGGACCGGTCCCGCCCGAAACAGTTGGCTCTGTCCAGCGAACCCGTGGAGGCGGAGCGCCTGCAACGGGAAGCCGATCGCTTGGCCATGGCCCACTACGTTCCGCCGGGCGTCCTGTGCGATTCAGAGATGAACGTGCTTCAGTTCCGGGGCGAGACCGGTCCGTATCTGGCGAATCCGAGCGGCCCTCCGACTTTCAAGCTGCAGAAGCTGGCCCGGCCGGGCCTCCTCGTCGACCTCAGCAGCGCCATCGAGCAGGCGCGCAAGGAATGGGCTCCGACACGGCGGGAGGGCGTGCGCGTGGAGGGGTCAAACGATACGGAGTCGGTAAATATCGAGGTCATGCCGATTCGGATCGCCGGGGCGGAAAACCCGTGGTTTCTGATTTTTTTTGAAGCGCAAGCCTCACTGGTAGTGGACCAAGGCGCAACCATTGTCGGGGAATTTTGGAGTTCGTTGCGGAGCCGAATGCGTCCGGGGAAACGCGCGGAAAGTTTCCGGCCGGAAAGCGAAAAGGATCGCCAGATCCAGAGGCTTACGCAGGATCTCGAAGCGGCCCGCGATTACATTCGGGCCATGCTGGATGCACACGAGACGACGGTGGAAGAACTCAAGGCAACGGAAGAGGAACTGCTATCGAGTAACGAGGAGTTCCAGAGTACCAACGAGGAACTCGAGACCGCCCAGGAAGAGCTGCAATCGAGCAACGACGAACTGCGCGCCCGCAACCGCGAACTCAACGTGCTGAACGACGAGATGCGGCAGGCGCGCGATTTCGCGCAGGCTGTCGTCGAAACCATGCGTCAGCCGCTGCTCGTGCTCGACGGCGATCTCCGTATTCAGCAGGCGAACTGCGCCTTCTACCGGAACTTCAAAGCCACGCGCGAAGCGACCGAGCAGGTCCGGCTTTACGAATTGGGCCATGGGCAATGGGACATTCCCGTCTTGCGCCGGCTTCTCGAAGAGGTCTTGCCCGCCCAGGCCGCTTTCCAGGATAAGGAGGTCACCCAGACCTTTCCCGAGCTCGGACCGCGGACCATGCGCCTCAACGCGCAGGTGTTGCGCTGGAGCGATCAGGAGCGCATCCTCCTGGCGATCGAGGATATCACCGAGCAACGGGCGGCGCTGGATGCGCTCAAAACGGTCGATCGGCGCAAGGACGAGTTCCTGGCCATGCTCGCCCACGAGTTGCGCAATCCTCTGGCGCCCATCCGCAACGCCCTCGAGATTTGGCGGCGCGGCGACGCCGGCAAAGCGGCGGAGAAGAAAGCCCAGGCCGTGCTGGATCGCCAGCTCCGCCTGGAGGCGAGGCTGCTCGACGATCTGCTCGATCTGTCCCGCATCACCCGTGGGGTGATCGCTCTTCAGAAACAGCCGGTCGATCTGACGCGCCTGGTGGCGCTGGCGGTCGAAGATGCGAGCGCTCAGCTCGACGCGCGTCAGCACCGGCTCGAGTCGTCGCTGCCTGAGCACGGCCTGTCGGTCGAAGGCGATCCGGCCCGACTGCAGCAGATCGTCTCGAATCTTCTGAGCAACGCCGTCAAATACACGCCGTCCGGCGGTCATATCACCCTGACCCTGACACTCGAAGGGCGGGAAGCGGTGCTCAGGGTCGCCGACACCGGCATCGGCATCAGCCAGGAACTCCTGCCTTTGATTTTCAACCTCTTCGTGCAGGCCGACAAATCCCTGGATCGTACCCAGGGCGGCCTCGGCATCGGGCTCACGCTGGTTCGTCGCCTGGTCGAATTGCACGGGGGGCATATAAGCGTACGCAGTGCAGGGACCGGCAAGGGAAGCGAGTTCACGGTGCGCCTGCCGGCTTTGCCGGATACGGCCATCCCCGCCGATACGGAGGAAACGGTAGCGACCGAGGGACCGCACCTCGGGCGCTACCGTATTCTGGTCGTTGATGACAACGTGGATACGGCGGAGAGTACGGCTCTACTGCTGCAGCTGGAGGGCCACGAGACGCAGGTGGCATGCGACGGTCCCGCTGCTCTCGAAGCCGCGAAGACGTTTCTCCCGCAGATTGTCCTGCTTGATATCGGTTTGCCGGGGCTGGATGGCTACGAGGTAGCCCGTCGTCTGCGGGTCCGGCCCGAACTGGAGGAGTCGCTGCTGGTGGCGATGACCGGCTATGGACAGGAGGAAGACCGCGACCGATCCGGGGCCGCCGGATTCGATAGGCACCTGGTCAAGCCGGTCGACCTCGACCAGCTCAAAGCATTGATGGCGGCCTACCCACGGCGGAAGAAGGTGAACGACGCTGAGGAAACCTCGTGAGAGTGCTAAGAACCATTGATAGTGCCGAAAAATACATCGTCTACATGCTGGTTTTCTTGCTGCTGATTTCCGTGATTTTGGGAACCCTCGAGCTCGGCCGGGTCGTCATCAAGAACATTATCCAGTCTTCTTTTTACTTGGTTGAGATCGATCGCTTATTCGAATCATTCAGCCTTTTTCTCATCCTGGTCATCGGCTTGGAGCTCCTCAAGTCCATCAAAAGCTATCTCGTGCAGGGCTCCATCAACCCGGCCTTCGTGGTGGAAGTTGCCATCATCGCGTTAGGCAACAAACTCATCACCCTGGACCTAAAACATGCAGAGCCCGGCCTACTCATAGGCATTGGAGCTATCCTCCTGGGATTGTCGGCGACCTATCTGGTTCTTAAAAAAGCATTCGGCCCCACGGACGTTCAGACTGGAAATCAATAACTCGATTGACCCGGGTAAACGGGAGGCTCTATGGAAGTGATGTGGTATGTATTGATTGGCCTGGCGGCCGGTTGGCTGGCGGGCAATTGGTCAAAGGCGGCGGGTTTGGCGCCATCGGAGACATTATTGTCGGGGTGTTCGGTGCCGTGTTGGGCGGTGTTCTGTTCGATGTGCTGGGTTTGTCCGCCGGGGGCGGCAGGCTTGGGAGCTTGATTATCGCGACGGTTGGCGCCGTAGCCTTCTTGCTTCTGTTGCGTCTGATCAGAAAGGATTAGGTGCCGGCAACGTCAAAAAGTCGCCTGCGCACGCTGGCGACACGGTGCAAAACCTTCCCGGTCGTACTCGCTCTAATTCGATGAAGGACTAAACATGTTATTCCCCCCGTTTTTAGGATAGGGATAGATGATTGATGGATTGCTCAACATTCCCGGATGGGGACTCATTGCCATTACCCTGGGCCTGACCCACGTCACCATTGCCAGTGTGACCATTTTCCTGCATCGTCACCAAGCGCATCGCGCTCTGAATCTCCATCCTGTCGTCAGCCATTTCTTCAGATTCTGGCTGTGGCTGACCACCGGTATAGTCACCAAGGAATGGGTGTCGATTCATCGCAAACACCACGCCCATTGCGAAAGCCCGCAAGACCCTCACAGCCCCCGCGTCTTCGGCATTCGGAAAGTGCTGTGGGAAGGCGCCGAGTTATACCGGGCCGAAGCCCGCCACGTCGAAACGCTGGACCACTATGGCTATGGCACCCCGAATGACTGGATCGAACGGAACCTTTACAGCCGCTATCGAGGCGGGGGTGTTGCCCTGCTGTTCGTCATCGATGTCGTGCTATTCGGCCTGTATGGCATCACGGTGTGGGCGGTGCAAATGCTCTGGATTCCCTTTTGGGCGGCGGGCGTGATCAACGGCCTGGGCCACTACCGGGGCTATCGCAATTTCGAAACCCCGGACGCCTCCACGAACCTGTTTCCCTTAGGGCTCCTCATCGGCGGCGAGGAATTGCATAACAATCACCACGCGTATCCGGCCTCGGCCCGTCTCGCCCATCGCTGGTGGGAATTGGACATCGGCTGGGTCTACATCCGCCTGCTGCAAAGGTTTCGGCTGGCCGAGATCCGCCGCACGGCGCCTCGAATCCGCCTCGAGCGCGCTCCCAAACCGATCAACCCGGCCACGGTCCAGGCCGTAATGCGCAACCGCCATCATGTCCTGGCTTTGTACGGGCGTCGCGTCGTGCTCCCGGTACTGCGGCACGAGTGGAAGGCCGCTCCTTCCGCCCACCGGCCTTTGCTGCATAAGGTAAAAACGCTTCTGGTCCGGGAGGGCGTCGAACTCGATGAAGCGGCCTGCCAAACCTTAAAACAGGCGCTGAACTTGAGCCGGACGCTCGAGACGATCTACCGTTCCAAACACGACCTGAAACAGCTCTGGATCCGATCCGCCAGCCATTATGAAGCCCGCGTGCAATTGCTCGAGAACTGGTGCCGGCAGGCGGAAGACACCGGCATCGAGGCCTTGGGCGACTTCGCCCGACTACTGCGCCGATATACGCTCCCAAGAGCCTAGGCCGTTTTCATCTCGCTCGTACGGCAAAACAGGCCTGGCAGGAGTCGTTGGCGCCTTCGGCTCGGGTGAATTACTTCAAACATTCGTAGGTCGGCAAACCTTTGCCGACGAAGACGCTCGGCCGGGACGTGGCGTCGGGAAGGGGGGCTTCGGCGCTCCCGAAGACGCCGTTTGCGATTGGAAAGGATTCCCGACCTACGCGCGAATGCCCGTACAGTAGGTATGAAAATGCTCTAGCCTGGACAGCGTTCGAGTCCTTGGCTTGACGCGAAACGCGCGGATATGCGAGCGCTTGGAGTGATAACGATTGAGTTTGATATGCCGAAGCCAAAGAGGTCGTGGGTTAGCTTAGCGTGTGTGCGAGAAGCTACTGCACGGCCTGAGGGCAGCCCCTCGACAAGCTCAGGACGGACCCTTCGACGGAGCTCAGGACAGGCTTGCCTTCGGGCCGCTCGTGACGCTTTCTAAACACCCTCTTAGACTACCAAGGGCTTTGGAGAACGACAGGGCTCGACCTTTCCTTATCTTTTACAGTGAGTGAAGAAAGCAATGCCAGCATTACCCGTCATTCCGGCAGGGAGTGCCGGAATCCAGAGGCCAAGGATGGCCTGCCCTCTACATCCTTGTAACCTGGATCCCGGCAGTCCCAATCGCAAACGGGCCTTTAGTCGGCCCCTTCCATGCCGGGGTGACGATGTGGTTTGACTTTCGTTACGAACAGTAAGCGGGTGGTGATTGGGCATTTCCAGTCGATCTGAGAAAACGACGTGCTGAGCGAAAACCGTGTCGACCAGTGGGCCGGCTTCGCCGTAGTCCTCGTATTGATCCTGGGCTGTTTCGTCGTGCTGCGTCCGTTCCTTTCGGCGATCCTGTGGTCGGTCATCCTGGCCTTTTCCACGTGGCCGGTTTATCAAAGGATCGAATCGGCCGTCGCGGGTCGGAAAGGATTGGCCAGTGGACTGATGGTCCTGATAGTGGCAGCCGTCTTGATTGTCCCCTTGGCGCTCCTCGGCACCAGTTTGGCGGAAGACGTGACCGCGCTCGTGGAGATGGCACGGCAACTCCTCAGTGAGGGACCGCCGACCCCACCCGCGTGGGTAGCCAAGCTGCCGGTTGTGGGTTCGCGTCTGCACGACCACTGGCAAGAGATGGCGGGGAGCGGCGCCCGCTTGACCGAGGCGTTGCTGAAGTACCTCATGCCCCTGCGAGATTGGGCGTTGCGCAGTGCGGCAAACTTCGGAGAAAGTCTCCTGTACTTAAGCCTCAGCGTGTTCATCGCGTTCTTTTTGTATCGGGACGGTGCCGCGTTATCCACAAGGCTGGCCCCCTTATTCACCCGGGTCGGCGGCCAACGGGCGCCGGCATTACTCCATGTGGCGGGGGACACCATCAAAGGCGTCGTTTACGGCGTTATCGGTACCGCGCTGATTCAGGGGATTTTGGTTGGTATCGGGTTGTGGATCGCGGGCATCCCCCGCGTCCTGTTGCTCGGCGTGCTGGCGTGCGTTCTGTCCTTGATTCCCGTCGGTCCCGCATTAATCTGGTTACCCGCGGCCATCTGGCTGTTCGGAAAGGGTTCGACGGGGTGGGCCGTCTTTCTCGTGCTCTGGGGACTTCTAGTGGTGGGGCTCGTCGATAATTTTCTTAAGCCCTATTTCATCGGCAAAGGGAGTCATCTGCCATTCATCCTGGTGTTTCTCGGAACTTTGGGCGGGGTGATGGCCTTTGGCTTCCTCGGCATATTTCTGGGTCCGACCTTGCTCGCCATAGCCTATGCCTCGTTTCAGGAATGGAGTGCCCGGGAAAGAGCTTTAAGTTAGGGAACGGACCCAGCGAAATAGTGGCGTCGAATCCCTTGCAGGAAGACTCAATCTACAGCGAGGGCGGCGACGCGATGATCATGCTCAACCAATAGGTATCGGTCTTGTAACAATGCCAGAGTTGTGTTTCCTCGGTGAACCGGGCGAAGAGTTGGCCATTGGCGTAGACCACTCCATCGGCAACGGAGATTTCATCGAACGGGCCGAAGCTTTCCGAGGTGTTTGCCAGCGCATCCTCAAAATGGATCGACGTCCGGTCGTGGCAGGCGTACTGGGTGAAGTGCTGCTGGCCTTGCATATCCCAGAAGTGATTGCTGAATTTGGCGACCACTGTCCCGTTGGGCCCTTGGCTGATGAAATTGCCGGTGATTCGGAAGAAAGGCGCCGGTGCGAGCTTGGTGGTTTTCGCTAGCTGCTCGGATTCGAAGATCAGACTGATCATATCTTGGCTCATCCGCATAATGCTTTCATTTCGATTAGACTGCCGAGGTTTCGTCGGTTCATGCGGCAATCCGATGAAGTCGCAGAAAGTTCTCGAAGCGGCACGGGTGATCGTCGGGAGCATCGACAAGCCGACCGCGCTTCGTCATCTCGATGTCGTTTAAAATGGGAGCATGTGTCCTCTACAAGAACCCGATGCGGGCAAGTCTGGCAGTCTCGACAGGGCCCGGAACCGGGCCGCCTTTCTTGCTATAACAATTAACCAGCAATAGACCCACCATCGACGACCGTCATTCTCCCCTTCCGAACAATGCAAAGAAAGTGGATCTGGATTCTTGCCATCGGCGTGCTCGCTGCCGCCGGCGGAATTTATTGGTGGCGCGAAGGTCCTGTCACGGTCACCGTCGTGACGCCGACTCGCGGGCCCGCGGTGGAGGCGATTTACGCGACCGGCACCGTGGAACCGACGGTCATGCTGCCGATCGCGGCGCGGCAGGCAGGCCATTTGGTTGAACTCAACGTCGATGAAGGGAGTCAAGTGCGTAAGGGACAGGTACTCGCTCGGCTCGACGACGCGGATTTGAGGAACACGGTCGAGGAACTGGCCGCCCGCGTGCGGTTCGCGCGCACGCAGTATCAGCGCTTGCAGGAACTGGTGCGCCGCAATGTCATTGCCAAAGTCGAACTGGACCGGGCGCGCTCCGATCTGGAAGCGGCCGAGGCGGCGCTGGAGCGCGCGCGGGCTCAGCGTGATTTCATGACTCTCACGGCGCCCGCGGACGGCCTGATCATCCGGCGCGACGGCGAGATCGGCCAGTTCATTCCCGCCGGACAGGCCCTGTTCTATCTCTCTTGTTGCGCGCCTTTGCGGGTCACGGCCGAGGTGGACGAAGAAGACATTTTGCGGGTGCATGTGGGGCAGAAGGCGGTGTTGCGCGCCGACGCGCTGCCGGACGAAGTGCTCGACGGCGAAGTCAGCGAAATCACGCCCAAGGGCGACCCGATCGCACGCAGCTACCGGGTTCGCATCCGGCTCGCCGACCCGGAGAAGTTGCAGGTGGGCATGACGGTCGACGCCAACCTGATCGTTTCCGAGCGGGAAAATGCCCTGCTGGTACCGTCCACCGCGGTCCAGAACGGCACCATATGGGTGGTTGAGGACGGGAGGCTACACCAGCAGCCGGTGCGGACCGGCGTAACCGGCGCCGTTCGTACCGAAATCGTCGAGGGACTGTCTCCGGAGGCCCAAGTCGTCGAGACGCCTTCGGAAAACCTTCGCGACGGACGCGCCGCCCGTATCCGTTCATCATCTCCCGTGCCGGTGTCCTGATGCGCATCCAGCTCCAGGTGGCGCTCACGCATCTTACGGGTCGCACACGCCAGACTTTTGTTTCGCTTACCGGAGTCATACTCGGCGTAGCCTTCTTCCTGGCGGTGTCGTCCCTGATGCGCGGCTCCGAGAAGGACTTCATCAAGCGTCTCATCGACAACAGTCCGCACATCACGGTCTACGACGAATACCGCTTGCCCCGGACGCAGCCGGCGGAGCTGCGCTGGGCGGGCGGCGCGATCCGGATCAGCAACGTCAAGCCGCAGACGGAAACGCGCGGCATCCGCGGTTATCGCGAAAAACTCGAATTCGTGGAGTCCATGCCCGGACTGAAGGTCGCGCCGGTACTGGTCGGTTCGGCTGTGCTCGTATTCGCCGGCCGGGAGGAAAGCGTCACCCTCTCGGGCGTGGTGCCGGACAAGATGAAGACGGTGTCGACGCTTGAGGAGAAGATGATCGAAGGCTCGATCGACGCGCTCGCGGCCAATCCGAACGGAATCGTCGTCGGCACGGGGCTGGCGCAGAAATTCAATCTCGGCCTGGGCCGCAACGTGAACGTGGTCGCCGCGAACGGCGCCAGCCGTCCGATGAAGGTGGTCGGCATCTTCCGCACCGGCAACGCGAACTACGACGAGACCCAGACGTTCACCTTGCTGAAGCGCGCCCAGGTGATGTTCGACCGGCCCAATCGGGTTAACCGCTTGATCATCCAGCTCGACGACCCCTACGAGGCCCGCGATGCCGCCCAGCGAATCGAAGCGGTCGCCGGCTACAAGTCGGTGTCCTGGATCGAAGCCTCCGAGGACATCTTGAGCGTGCTGATCGTACGCAACATCATCATGTACAGCGTGGTGTCGGCGATCCTCATCGTGGCGTCCTTCGGGATATACAACACCCTGTCGACCATCGTGATGGAAAAGACCCGCGATATCGCGATCCTGAAATCCATCGGCTTTCACGCCCGCGATGTACGCCTCATCTTTTTGCTCGAAGGGGTCATCATCGGCGTGGTGGGCAGCGTATTCGGCCTGGTTCTGGGGGCCGGACTCATGAAGCTGCTGTCGACCATCGAGTTCAGGCCGCCCGGCATTACGGAAAAAGTACAGATGCCGATCTGGTGGGGACCGGAACAATTCGCCATCGCCACCGCTTTCGCCCTCGTCTCGTGCATTCTCGCCGCCTATCTGCCGGCACGCCGCGCGGGCCGCGTGCATCCCGTGGAGATTCTGCGGGGCGCAGCATGACGGCGGTCCTGCGAGCCGAGCATCTCGGGCGCACGCTGGCCGGGGAAGTTCCGGTGACCCTGGTGGAGGACATCAACCTCGATATCGAGCGGGGCGAGTTCGTCTGCATCATGGGGCCTTCCGGTTCCGGCAAGTCCTCGCTGCTCTATCTGCTCGGTCTGCTCGACGTTCCCACCTCGGGGCGGGTGTGGCTGGACGGCGAGGATACTTCGGCGTACGGCGAGAACGAGTTGGCGAACCGCCGGCTGGAGAAACTGGGATTCGTGTTCCAGTTCCATTTCCTGCTCGCCGAGTTTTCGGTGCTCGACAACGTTACGCTGCCGATGCGCCGGCTCGGCAAGCTCGGCGATGCCGCGATCCGTTCGCGCGGCATGGAATTGTTGGCTCGGCTGGGCGTCGCCGAGCAGAGCGCGAAACATCCGCACCAGCTCTCGGGGGGGCAGCGTCAGCGCGTCGCCATCGCCCGCGCGCTGGCCAACGATCCCCTGGTCGTTCTGGCCGACGAGCCGACCGGCAATCTCGACTCGGTATCGAGTGCCACGGTGCGGCAGATTCTCCACGATCTGGCTCACCAAATGGGCAAGACGGTGGTCGCCGTGACCCACGACGCTGAATTCGCTTCGGCCGCCGACCGGCGCATCGGCCTTGTCGACGGCAAAATCAACGCCGACTGGCGGCCGGCGTAGTTTCAGTCGAATTCTCTTCTTCTATTGCCGGATCCAGGCCGATTTACCAAAGCCGGCCGCCGAGATTGATTTCTTTCAAAACGCCTCTGGCTGTCCACGCGGCAAAACCCTACACTGGCTAGTGGGCCGCTCGGTCGTGTTCAAGCTTGGTCCGATCGATCTAAAAACAATGAGCTACAAAGATCCGAAATCTGGAGGAATGCCGCGATGTCTTGGTATATCCGTATGCTTGCTTTTCTAGTCAAATGCGCCGCCTGGGCTAAGAAGAACCTCGAGAATACCGCTTACTGGAACGCCAAGTTCGACCGGTTCGCGAGACTGTTCTCTCGCTTGTCGGGGCGGCCCTTGGCTTTCAACATCGCAATGATCGTGATCCTGGTATGGGTCGTCAGCGGACCGATCTTCGGATTCAGCGATACCTGGCAGCTGGTGATCAATACGGCGACCACCATCGTGACGTTCCTGATGGTATTCCTGATTCAGCACACCCAGAACCGGGATACCGAAGCCCTCCAAGTGAAACTGGACGAACTCATCCGTGCCATCGAAAAAGCCGATGACACGCTGTTGGATTTGGAAGAGCTGGAAGAAGAGGAATTGGCGATACTGCGCAGCAAATACGTGACCCTCGCGCGCGTGGCCCGCGAAAAGGCGAGGACCGAAACGAAAGTGGATTCCTCCGCAGGCAAGCCATGAGGAGCTAAGTACATTCCGCAAATATTTGCGGAATCTCGACTGATTGGCTTGATTGGCGGGGTTGTCCTGCAGGTTGCCTATGCCGCAAGACTTCCCTGAATGTACTTAGAGCGTTTTCATCTCGCTCGTACGGCAAAACAGGCCTGGCAGGAGTCGTTGGCGCCTTCGGCCAGGGTAGATCGACTCAAGCTTTCGTAGGTCGGCAATCCTTTGCCTACGAACCCGTTGCGCCGGGAATGGATTCCCGACCTACTCGCGAGTCCCCGTAGGTATGAAAATGCTCTAGCTTGAACGACGCGGTAGTGCCGAGCTTTCCGGTCGGCTAGGGCGCGGTTATATCCCGCGTGGCCGGATTCGGCAGGGACTCGTTGCCAATGTCGGAACTACTGAAGCCGCGCCCTGGCCGATCATAACTCGATCCAAGGCCAATTCTCGCAGGGCCGGCTTCAGGTTTCTCCAAGTCCATTGGCATATGAAAGGGGTTCCGTTACTTTCGGCACTTCCCCGGCTTTTCGGTTTCAATCTCCTCGACCGAGCCTCCCTCGTACTCGACCTCCACGCACGCTCCAACCACCAGAGGGCCGTCGTCTTCCTCCAACTTGGTTTTTTCCGTCACCACGACCTCGCGACCGCCTATCATCCAGGTGCCGACCTTGCCTTCGGGACGCTTTTCAATGGTGCCGTAGAACTCTTCGCCCGCTTGGATGCTCGGCGATACCCAGAGGACGGCGCTAGCTAGCAACAGCATGCTTATCAGGTGTTTCATCGTTCGCTCCTTTTTGAATGGTCCCGTTTTTTTGGACAATCATCGCGTACCGATAATTCGTCCATCCGAGCCAGGCCGAGCATCATGACGCCGGCATTATGGCCGGACAGACCGAATTAGAGCATTTTCCGATCCGGTATCAGGGAGCCCGATATGTAGGTCGGCAATCCCTTCCCAATCGCAAACGGTCGCTTTAGTCGCGACCCTTCCAATCGCAAACGTCGCTTTAGTCGCGACCTTCCAATCGCAAACGGGAACTTTGGGAGCTCCAAAGTCCCCCTTCCAATCGCAAAAGGCCGTCCTGGGAGCGCCAGGACGCCCCTTCCGACAAAGTCCTTTGCCGAGCCGATAAGTCGGCAAGGGATTGCCGACCTACGTGCTTCCCGCCCGACACGAATCCGTACACCGGGTTGAAAAACACTCTAAGTCGCCGATCGCCAATATGCTTGACGACCGAAGTGGCCGATTATTCCTCTTTCATGTGGCGGACTCCGGACCATGTGACCACATGGGATAAATCCATCCGCCGCAGCAGTTCTTGAATCACGGTCTCCACCCGATCCGGCTCGTCGTAAAACTCGACCACCAGGGGCAAATCCAGGGACAGGTCGACCAGTGAGGCCGTACGGATTTTTCCGTTTCGACTGAATCCTGTCATGCCCCGCAGTACGGTGACGCCGGCCACCCGTTCCTCTTCGTGCAGGAACTTCATGAGCTTGGACAGGATATGTTCGCCTTCCCTAAGATAAATCCGCGCTATGGTGACTTGCTGATGTGCCATAACCAGTTTCCCGTGAGTGTGCCCAACCAGACCGCCGTAACGCCGAGCAGGGCATTCACGGCGAAGATGCTCAATAGACCCTGAAACTCCGCCCGAATTTCGGGCAATTGGAATGCGAGCCACAAGGTCGCCGCCAGGGTCATCACACCGAGCAGACTGATCAAGACAATCGCCCGGTACAGGGTAGACAGATCGAAGTAAAGAAAAACGAATTCGGCCGCTGCGGCCAGGCTGAAGGCGATCGTCAGGGCGAGCGCCAGGCCGCCGTACGGAAACCCGTGCCCGAGCCAGGGATAGAGATCGGAGGCAAATATCTGCCGGCCCAGTACCAGTCCGATCCAGACTGCCGCGAGACACAACACGGCGCTCAAGAAAATATTCAGTCCGGCTTTGGCGAGATTGCCTTCTTCGAACAGGTACAAGGTTTCGATGGCAAAGGTCGAGAAGGTCGTGTAGGCGCCCAGGAACCCTACCAGAATCGCCGCCCGGTATTCGACGGCCAGCGAAAACCGTTGCAGCATCAGTTCGGTGAGGAATCCCATCAGAAACGAACCCGATACGTTCACGAACAGGGTGCCGTGAGGAAAGCCTCGACCCAGCCAGGCGTAGATGCCGGTAGCGACCAGGTAACGCGTCACGGCTCCGAGCGATCCGCCCAAGGCGATGGCGAAGAGTTGGCTCATCATATCTAACTCAAAGCTCGAATCATCAACACTATTCCGGCGATGGCCAGAAAACCCGCGAAGATGCGGCGGTACCTGGCTTGCTCGATGTGCGTGTAAAGCATTTCGTCGGTCAGCAGAAAAACCAGAGCGCCGACTACCAGATAGATTGCATTTTCGGCAAAAGGCACATCGATCTGCGACCGGCTGAACAGCCACAAGGTGAGGATTTGCGCCACGGCAAAGGTGGCGTAGGAAGCCGCAACGGTGACGCGGGCCACATCCTTTGCATAGTCCTTGTGGTGCACCAGCGCCGTGAGGAGCGAGCCGCCCAGATTGCTGAGCCCGTGTATAACGCCCATGGTCGCGAAGTAAGCCTTTTCGTACTTCATCAGGGCGTCGATGGCGCGGGTCACGGTCGGCGAATATTCCTTCAAGGCGATGAGCAGCAGAAACGATCCGATCAACACGCCGATGTTGATCCGGGTATGAGTCACCAGGAACAGAAAGAGCGCGATGGGCGGCAGCGTCAGAAACAGCACGTTCCGGTAAAAGGTAAAATCGATGTGGGCATGGTGCTTCGCGATCTGCAACAGATTGATGGCGATCGAAATCGGCAGCAGCACGATAAGCACGTCCACGAATTCGTAACCGAGCAGCAACAGGATCGGCGTGCCGAACAGCAAGACGCCTGCGCCGAAAATGGACTGCACGGTGGCCGTGGCGACCACGGTCAGCAGAATGTCGACCGACATGAATTCCCCCTAGGCTTGATCTCGTTGGCTTCCGCCACTCGTTAAACCGGGCTTCGCGCAGTCAGGGAAGCCCGGATGTCATAGGCTTTCCCCAAGCTGCCGTTCGCCCCGTAATGTTTTTATGGCGCGCCATTGTAAACCTTCAGGCTACAGAAGGTATCGGAACGGGTGCGTCGGGCGGGCTCTTTGTCAGCTCGAATCCCGTGTCGCGAAGCCGCTCGCCATTCGATCGGGTCACGTCGGCCCCGGCGCCGCACCGAAGCCGCCGGGCGCGCATCGGAATTCACGGGCACAGCCTCGCCGTCCCCGGCGTCAGGCGCCCAGGCGATCGCCGGCGGAGAGCGCCGTGGCCGGCGGGACGCGCCGGCCGTCGACCGTGATCACCTCGAGCCGAAGCCACGCGTCCGCGCACGCGGCCCACACTTCACCTCCGGGCATCGTCTCGATCGTCCCCGGCGGCGCAGAGCTCGGCTCTCCGGTGGGCGAGGTTTTCACGATCCCGATCTCCCGAGCGCCGGCCCGCGTCTTCGGTGCTCCCCACGGAGACGGGAAGGGGAAATAGCAAAAGGCGCGGACGAAGCGGTCGACGTCGGCGGCGGGGCGATCCCAAGACAGCGTGCCGCCCTCGGGGATTACCCTGCCGAAGTATTCGCGCATCGTGAGATCTTGCTCGATGTGGGGAATGGAGGCCGGGTCGAGGGCGGCCGCGGCGACCAGAGTGGAGAGGAGAGAGAGACCCTCTTCCACGCAGCGCAGGCCCACCGAAAATGCGGTGTCGCTTTCGGTCAGGTCGAAGAGCGTCTGATAGGCGATGGGTCCGGTATCGATGCCGGCGAACATGCGATGAACGGTGACGCCGTACCGGTGTTCGCTGCGGAGGATGGCCCAGCCCGGCGCGTAGAGACCGGCATAACGGGGCAGGGGGCCCGGGTGCACGTTGAACGCGCCGATCCGGGGGGCCTCCAGGATCGAGCCATTTACGACGTGCAGCGAGTGGACGTTGAGCAGGAGGTCCACATTCTCTTTGCGGAAAATGTCGGCGAGAGCGGCGTCCTTGACGGCCGAGGCGGGCAAGAGACAATGTCCGCGCCTTTCGGCGTACGACCACAAGGCCGATTTGCGCGTGTCCGGAGGCGACGTGAGCACCATCGCAACCCGGTGTCCGCTTTCGTCTAGCGCCTTCAAGGCGCGGAGCCCCGCACCTTCCTCGGCCACCAGGGCAATATTCAAGCGATATTGCTCGCTCACGGGTGCCATTCCGTAGCTTCCCATGCAAGATGCGGTCATCATGAGTAGATCCCTTACAACATGAATTTCAGATCAACGCGCTTCTTCGATTTCCCCGGATTCGGGAGCCGGTGATTCTGTCGACGAGTCGCGGGTTTCTTCGGAAGCGCTCGGGTTGCGAACGCGATGCCAGTCGTATGGAAGCACAAACGTATCGAAGACGGCCGAAAAAGGCAGATCGAAAATAAGGACGGATGCCACCAGTCCGTTGAGCCATGCGGATGCCGAACGCTCGCCGCCGAAAATTTCGCCGATCTCTTTCGCGTCTTGCCGAACGCCGGGGTAAACCGCCCACTCGTTTTCGAGTATCTCGGTCCTCGCCCGTATGCTCGAGCAACCGGCGGCCAGGGCGATCACAAGAACAATAACGGCCCATTTTCCAACGTCAACTTTCATCGCGTTTCCTTATAAACGAATAGAGGTGTCACGGTTATATGGAAGCCGAGCTTTCGGGAACGGATTGACGAATCATCCGATCCTGGAGAAGCAAAGAGAGGGGCGGTAGAGGCTTCCGAAATGAAGGCGGTCTCCCGGCGGACGAACATCTCAATCCGGTTGTCTGTCAGGCGAGGCCCGCTGGCACCGCCATCGGCTCGAGCATCAGCATCATGAAGCTAGGTCAAACTAGCTCTTGATGTCAAACTTCGTCAATAGGGTGTTCTCCTGGCTGGACGGCGTTAGACCTTGCATTTCGCATTTTCATCTATGCTTGAGCTAAACCACTGAGGTCGGGGGCGCCGGGCGGCCGATCATGACACAGGGCGAGGGTAAATGAGCCTTATGTCTCTACGGTTTTTATTGCACTTCTGACGCAACGATCAAGTAGAAGAGGACCATCATTCATGCATTCGACAACCCCATTTACCGGCTCGGCGAAAGTGCTTGAAGCCGGGTACCCCACGGTCGATATTGCCAACGCCTTGAACATCGTGCGTCCCAGCCTCGGGGATGATGCCGGTGTGGCGCTCTTCAGACTGCTGAGACTGGTGGCGATCGAAGATATCCTCGGCAGGGGTGCCTCGGCGATGGCCTATTACGCCGGCAAAAAACTGGGCATGGGTCTTGGAATCGGCAAGCTCGAAGACTTTCTCGGGCTCTGCGCGGCCCTCAAGATCGGAATCATCGAAGTCCCCTTGCTGACCGAGGACAAGATTCATGTCGATGTCTACGAATGCGTCACGTGCAGCGGTCTCCAACCCGTGGGGCGTACACTCTGCCATTTTGAGGGAGGGCTGATCGCCGGGGTCGTGGAGCACGTAACGCGAAGACGCACGCAAGCCGTGGAGGTAAGCTGCATCGGCGGATTGGGCGACCGTACCTGTGGTTTTGATCTCGAACTCCTCGGCGAGATCAAATAGCCGGTCAAGAGTTCTATCCCGAGCGCCCTGTCGATTGACTCGCCAGCCCGATAAGCTGCCGGGTCGGCGGATCAAAAAGCTAGTTATTTGAAATTTGCGATGCGCTTCCTGGGATGGCATCGGCCCGAACTCGCTTACGCGTGAGCAGCCATCCGAGGTAAGCCGCGGCAGCGACGTCATACGTGAGGCAGAAGGCAGGCCACCAGGCCGGCACTCCGGGGTTTGCGATGAACCGGCCATGGACGAAATCAAAGATGCCGTGTGCGAGCAGGGCGGCAACGATAAGCCACAAGGTGTACTTGAATCCGGCGATAGAGGCGCCAAAAAACACCGCGGCAACGATGAGCTCAATAATCAATGCGTTCATGGAACCGCCCACGACCGCAAAGAGGACATAGTACGACGCGATGACGATCATCACCGTGGGATAAAACGCACGATCACGATCCAGGCCGAACAAGGTCGCCGACAGGCCGATCACAATGGCCAGAACCGCTCCGATCAGAAACGCCACGCTTGCTCCTCGATTGAATTGCTATCCGACGAAGTAAAAAAATCGCTTCGAGCATTTTGGCACGATTAATCCGTTGAATGTGCATAGGCTGAGTTTTCGATCCAAGGGTTTTTCAACATTCCGGCACTGATGTTCGGCGGACGCACGCAAGCGGAGTCTAGCGACGTTGCGGCCGGTCCGCTGAAATACCCTTTCGGGCTTCATCTATCCACGACGAGGTCCACGAATATGCCCGTACCGATATCGAACTCCCCAATGACCCGGATGGTGCCGGGGTGATAGTCGTCATAGACGATCACGTGGACGTGGTCGGCCCTATCCCTCGGATGCCGGATGAGCCAGGCGCCCGGCGGCACCTTGGCGCGCAACCGATGGCACTGGCCGGGAGGAGGCTGGTGCCCGGCAGGTCGGCCCGGATACCAGACGCGGCATTCGCCCGGAGGGGGATAATGCCCCGGCGGGATATCGAGGCGGGTGTAGCCGTGTTCGTGGAAGTAAGGGTCATGCCTATCATCCCTCCAATCTTTCCTGTAGCCCCGATGTTGTTTCTCCTTCCATTCCTTTTCCGAGTAATACCCGTCCGTTCCCTTCTGCCGGTCCTTCCCGCCTTCCCGTGATTGTTTTTCCTTCCAGTCGTTCTCCAGGTAATGTCTGTCGTTTCCCTTTCCAGACTCGTCCTTTCCTTCGTCTGCCGCCGTCGTGCCGAAACCGCAAACGGCCAAGGCGATGGATAGCATTAGCGTGTTCGATATGTTCATTATTTTTCTCCAAAACGCATATCGGCACCGCGGGCTGGTTTGCTGGTTCCCAAGGCTCCCGCTTGGGTACTGGCAATCCCGTTTCCACAGTATTCGCCGAGGGCTAACTCTCAGAACGCTGAGCGTGCGCTCCGGATGTCGGGTAGTCAATACTAGGAAAGTTGCAGCCGCAACCGTCTCGGGCTCCTTGATATATCAGCCTGGCTTAGAGCCTATCCCGGTACGTCGCTCGTCCTGAGCTTATCGAAGGGTTTCGAGGATCTACCGGGATAGGCTCTAAGTCTCCGCATGACGACCCTCGAAATGTTCCTTCAGCCGCAACATCCCCCATGCTTGCGGTGTTCCTGTACCGGCGGGCATTTTACCGATCCGTAGGAACAGAACACGCAGCAATCCCCGGCTTCGGGACGCAGCAGCGTCTTGCAGTTGGTGCATTCGTAATAGAACTGGCAAGCATCCGTCGGCATGGTTTCCAGCCTAGCAAAACCGCATGCGGGACATGTGAGAAGGGATTCGAGAATGACTGTGCTCATGGTCGTCCTAGGGGTGAAGAGTCGATGGGTAGCGGGCGTCCGTAGTCGCCTTGGTAAGTGCGGCCGGGCCGGTCCGATCCGGATCGTAAGTGACCGTAGCTGTTTTCCGGTCGAAATCGATTTTGGCGTCTGTTACGCCCGGTACCTGTTCCAACGCCTTGCTGACGGTAATCGGGCAGACCGCACAACTCATGTTTTGCACATCGAGCACGACAGTGTGTGGTTCCCCGGAAAACGTTACCAGTGGCAGCCACGCGATCGCGAGCGTGATGATCTGGCGCATCGTTGTGTCCTCCTATTCAGTCAGTAGAAAAGTGGTGCGATCCATGGTCCGGCCATGAGCCCGAGCGATAACAAGCTGACTACCCAGAAGGTCAGACGCTGTTGCTTGATGATCGAGGCGGCGTGGCAGGCTGAGGTGGGTTCGCAGACCTGAGGCGTGAGGTAAAGCTTGCGGAATGCCAGAGCGATGAACAGCAGCGCAGCCGCCACAAAAAGGGGGCGGAAAGGCTGCAAGGCGGTTAAGCCGCTGATCCAGGCGCCGCCGATGCCCAAGGAGAGCAGGATCAAGGGGCCGAGACAACACAGCGAGGCGCCGATTGCGGCCAGCGCACCAACCATCAGCGAGCTTTTTGCGTTCAGTGAGGACATTTTGCATCTCCAAACCGGTAGTGTTGGCTTCAGTCTAAATGCCGTACCATGGTACGGAATCAAGCGGTTTTTTGACGAGATGACCACTTCTCTGTTTTTTACCCTGGCTGCCTTCTTCGAAATCGCTGGCTGCTTTGCTTTCTGGAGTGTCTGGAGGTTGGGCAAGCCTTGGCCGTGGCTCAATGCCGGCATCGTCAGCCTATGCCTGTTCGCCTGGTTGTTGACCCGTGTCGAAGTCGATGCGGCGGGCCGAGCCTATGCGGTCTATGGCGGCGTGTACATCGCCGCTTCGCTCGTGTGGCTTTGGTGGGTCGAAGGCAATCGGCCCGATCACTGGGACATCATTGGGGCGACTGTTTGTCTCGTGGGTGCGGCCATCATCCTGTGGGGGCCGCGATCATGATGGCGCCGACATTCACCATTGGACGCCTGGCCAAGCAAGCCGGAGTGAACGTGGAAACCGTCCGCTATTATCAGCGGCGAGGGTTGTTGGATCAGCCCGACAAACCGCTGGACGGAGCGCGTCGCTACCCCGTGACTGCGGTCGAACGGATCCGGTTCATCAAGCGGGCGCAGGCGCTGGGATTCACTCTGGAAGAAATCGCCGTATTGCTTCGGCTCGATGAAGCCTGCGCCTGCTCTGAAACGCGGGAACTGGCCGTGCGTAAGCTAGCCCTGATCGAGCGTAAGCTCGCTGATCTGCGCGCCATGCGCGATGTCCTGAAAGAACTGGTGCATCAATGCGATGAAGGAGCGAGACCACCCCCTTGTCCGATCATCCGGTCCCTGGCGCAGAATTAGGAACTCGCTCCAAACCGCTGCTTGCCTTGCCCGGGCCATCGACAACAAATACCAAGAATCGCGCCTCCGCTGCTGGCGGCGCTGCTCGCCCGCGAACGCCGGCAGGCCTGACGGATTTTCAGGCCGAAATCATCGCCGAGGTGCTGAATATGGCGGCCTCTTCGCCAACACCGTCCACCAAGTATGTCGGGGGCTGCCAGTGGCGGATAAACGCGGATAACTTTGCACGCCCAGGCCCCGCGATACCCAAAAGCCGATGAAGCGCCTATACGGGGCTCTCATCGAATGCTTACGATCTGAAAAGAGACCTTGGTTGGCCTTTGCGGACGGCTGTGCTCAACTACCACCGATCACCGGCCCGCATCCGAGCCCGGTAGGTCTGCATCCCACCCGAAAGCACCTTGACCTGAAGGCGGTTCTGCGCCAATAGCCGAAAGGCGTAATAAGCACGCTGTCCGACGCCGCAGATCAGCCAGATTTCGCGGTCCTGCGGCAGTTCGTGAAGCCTGTCGCGCAGGGTCTCGAGCGGCAGGTTTCGTGCGTTCGGGATGTGGCCGCCGGCAAACTCGGTTTCGCTTCGAACGTCCACCAGCAGGGCAGAGGTGGTCGCCAGTTCCTCCCAATCCGCCAGGGGGAAATCCCCGCGCAGATGGTTGGCGGCGATCATGCCGGCCAGATTGACGGGGTCCTTGGCGGCGCCGAACTGGGGGGCGTAGCAGAGCTCCAGGTCCTCCAGGTCGAATACCGAAGCTCCTTCCATCATGGCCGTGGCGATGACATCGATGCGCCGCGCCACATCGAGCTCGCCCACGGCTTGCGCGCCCAGAATCCTGCCGTCGGTCTCGGAGAACAGCAGTTTCATGTGAATCGGCTTGGCGCCCGGAAAATAGCTCGCATGGTGGCCGGGATGCAGGTAGATCTTTTGGTAATTCATGCCGGCTCGCCTAAGCAGCTTTTCGTTGGCGCCGGTACACGCGATGGTGAGTCCGAACACTTCGCACACGGCGGTTCCGAGAACGCCGTCGAATCTCAGGGGAGGCGGTGCACTGTTGCTGCGATCGAAATGATGAAGAATGGCGGTGGCCGCCACGCGCCCCTGCCGGTTGGCGGGGCCGGCCAGCGGGACGAGCTGCCATTCTCCGGTGACGCGGTTTTTCACTTCGACCACATCGCCCACGGCCCATATGGCGGGGTCGCTGGTGCGCATGTATTCATCGACCCGGATGCCGCCCAGGGCGCCCAGTTCCAAGCCGGCGTCGGCCGCTAGTCCCGATTCCGGGCGCACGCCGATGCCGAGGACGACCAGATCGGCAGAGATGGTGTCGCCCTTGGATGTCAGCACGTTCAAGCCGCGCTCCGGGTGCTGGTCGAAGGCCGCGACGCCTTCGCCCAGTCTGAGGCTGACGCCGCGGGATTTCAGCCGTTCGGCGGCATAGGCGGCCATTTCAGGGTCGAGCGGCGGCAACACCTGGTCGGCCAGTTCCAGCAAGGTGACCTCGAGCCCCAGTCCGACCAGATTCTCGGCCATTTCGAGGCCTATGAATCCGCCGCCCACGATCAGCGCGCGGGAGGCCCTGGCCGTTGCTGCCTTGATCTTCCGGCTGTCCGGAATATTGCGCAACACGTGGATGCCGGGCAGGTCGATGCCGGGCAGAGGCGGACGGACGGGCTTGGCGCCGGTCGCGAGGACCAGCGCGTCATAAGATTCTTGCCGCGTCGCGCCCGTCTTGAGATCGCGCACCTCGATCGTTTTGGCTTGCCTATCGATACGGGTGACCTCGGTTTCCGTATGCACGGCGATGTTGAATCGGTTCTTGAATACTTCGGGACTGGCCACCAGCAGTTTGGCTTCCGATTCGATCACGTCGCCCACGAAATAAGGCAGGCCGCAGTTGGCGAAGGATACATGCGGTCCGCGTTCGAACACGAGGATTTCGCAGGTTTCGCACAGCCGGCGCGCCCGAGCCGCACAAGTGGCGCCGCCGGCCACGCCGCCGACGATGAGGATGCGTTTTTTCGTGGCGTTCATGAGATCGAATCTCCAGTCAGCGAGTTGCGTTAGGTATTCACGGGCTAATGTCCGAGCCAGGACGGCCGATTGTAGCGCTCGCGACGGGGCGGCAACACCGTTAGAACACCCTTGGTCCGAGATAGTGACGCGTGGCTGGGTAGGCCGGAACAAGGCGATAGCCAGTTCCGGCGCTCGACCTACGAACTGGCGTCACCGAGTAGGTCAGTAATCCTTGCCGAACACAAGGAGTCGGCACGTGGAATCGTCGGCAAGGGGTTGCCGACATACCAACCTGTGCCGCCAAGTAGGTCGGGAATCCTTTCCCGACGTAGCAGGCTTGCGAGCGTAGTTGTCGGCAAAGGATTGCCGACCTATGAATGCTGCGAACAGGGGGTGCCAATGTGGTCAGGAGGCCTTGCCGAACATCCCAGGGCGGCGCATGGCATCGTCGGCAAAGGATTGCCGACCTACAAATGCCATGTATCGAAAGTAGGCTGGGATGACGAAGGAATCCCAGCAATCCCGCTAGTTATCATGCATGGGATGCATGGGATGCATGGGATGCATGGTGCCGTGAGGATGTCCCGGCATGGCATCCGGGCCGTGCTCGGCGAGCTGGGCGTCGAACCATCGGTGTACGGCGGCGATCAGAGCGGGATCGCCGGATGAATAAACGATCTCCGCTCCATTCGGGAGTTCGCGGTATTCCACGTGCAATGTTCCCGGTTGGGCGTTTTTCAGCTCGGCGAGGCCCGGCATGTTTTCACCATGGATGCGAGCAGGATCGGAAAAATCGCCGCGGGCGAATTCCTCGGAAATCTTCGTCAGGTGCTGCCGGATGAGTTTGATCTGCCCGGCATTGGCCGGGTCCCTAACGACGACTTGCTGCACCCCTCCCGTTTCGGTCTTGGTAAAAACGTGCTGGGTTTGCTTGAGGTCGAAGGGCATGACCTCGGCCCCGCGTTTCGAGATTTCCTCCACGCGTTCCGGACTTGCCGTCTGTGCCGGCACCACTGTGGGTAATCCAAGAGCGAGAACGATCCCGGCAAATGCCCAAAGTCTTCGATTACGGCCTTGCATGACACGATCTCCAGTCAATTCGTCAATGCCCGGTTTTCAGATGCGCCGGACAGCATTCTTCGTAGCCCGGCACGCCCGTGCGGCGTTCGTACCAGGCGCGGCTGCGGTTGACCACGCCGACGGCGAGCAGCATCACCGGCACTTCGATCAAGACGCCCACGACCGTCGCCAAGGCCGCGCCGGATTCGAAGCCGAACAGGGCGATGGCGGTGGCCACGGCCAGCTCGAAGAAGTTGCTGGCGCCGATCAGCGCCGAAGGACCCGCCACGCAATGGGGCGAGCGTACGGCCCGGTTCAGCAGATAAGCCAGTCCCGAGTTGAAAAACACCTGGATCAGGATGGGTACGGCCAGGAGCAGGATCACAATCGGTTGAGTCAGGATCTGCTCGCCCTGGAAACCGAACAGCAGCACCAGGGTGGCCAATAGCGCCGTCAGCGAGACAGGGTGCAGTACTTTCAGCAGCCGGTCCAGACGGGCGTATCCGTCCCCGTGGCGCAGAACCGCCATACGCAAGAGGTTGGCCAGGATCAGGGGTACGACGATGTACAGCAGCACCGACAGGAGCAGCGTGTCCCAGGGCACGGTGATCGCCGACAGCCCCAACAGCAAGCCGACGATGGGCGCGAAGGCGAAAATCATGATGATGTCGTTGAGCGCCACCTGGGACAGGGTGTAATGGGGCTCGCCGCGCGACAAATGACTCCAGACGAACACCATGGCCGTGCACGGCGCTGCGGCCAGGAGGATCAGCCCGGCGATGTAGGAATCGATCTGATCCGCCGGCAGCCAGGGCCGGAACAACTGACCAATGAAAAGCCAGCCCAGAAGCGCCATGGAAAACGGTTTCACGCCCCAGTTGACGAACAGGGTCACGCCCACGCCGCGCCAGTGCTTCACCACACCTTTCAGCGCCTTGAGGTCCACCTTGACCAGCATGGGGATGATCATCAGCCAGATCAGCACCGCAACCGGCAAATTGATCTTCGCCATTTCCAGCCGTCCCACGGTTTGGAACGCTGCGGGGAAAAGATGCCCCAGCCCTATGCCGGCGACGATGCAGAGGAATACCCAGACCGTCAGATAGCGGTCGAACAGGCTCATGCCTTTGGCTTTTTCGCCCGGCCCGCGATCAGAGGGACGGACGCTTCGGGTTGTATTTCGGAATTTCTGTTTGTTCATGGCGGTAGCTTTCGCAAGCAGGTCAAAGAGTTTCCGTTCCGATGCGGTTGAGCGCCTCGGCCAGTTCCGACCGGGACATCGCTTCCACCGGCAGCGCCAATAATTGGCGGATGCGCTTTTCGAGGGCCGTGTAGGTCGCTTCGAAAGCGGCTTCGATGGTCTCGGGACTGCCGGTGACGTGGGCCGGGTCCGGCAAGCCCCAGTGCCCGCGAACGGCCGATCCCAGGTAAACCGGGCAGGCTTCCCCCGCCGCCGAATCGCAGACCGTGATCAGGATGTCGATCGGCGTGTCTTCGAGTGCGTCCCAGGACTTGCTGGCATAGCCTTCGGTCGGCAGGCCGTGGCGAGCCAGCGTCGCCAGGGCGTGCGGGTTGACCCGGCCGGTCGGATGGCTGCCGGCGCTGAAGGCACGAAAACGTCCCGCGCCCAGCCGGTTGATCAGGGCTTCGCCCAGGATGCTGCGGCAGGAATTGCCGGTGCAGAGTACGAGGACATTGAGCGGACGCGGGTTCACGGGCGGGTTCCTCGGTCAGGATGGATTGCAGCAGTTCGAAGCGGCTTTGATCTGTATGGCCGTGTCTTTGCCGAAGGTCGGTATGCTGCTCAGCGAGTGAAAGGCCTCCCAGGCGATGCCTTGGGGATCGACGGTCCAGTATTTGTCGGACTGGGCGTAGCAGCAGGCGGCTTGTTTTTGCGCCTCGACCGGCAGGGCCGCTTCGCTCAGGCCGCGGTTGACCTCTTCCAGCTCCTCGCCGGATTCGACCTGGAGCCCCAGGTGATCCAGGCCGAGCCGGCTTCCCCGCGCGGAAATGGCGAAGTTGATGCGGGGATCGTCCAGCATCCACTTGGCGTAGTCGTCTTTCAGGACGCTGGGCTCGGTCTGGAACAAGGCGCTGTAGAAACGGATGTTCTTTTCGAGATCGTCGACGGCGATATGGACATGGAATCTTTTCATGGCAAATGCTCCGATAGGTTACTCAGGTTTCGCGGACATCAATCTTGCGGTTTCAACTTCACGTAACGGCGGCTCTGCCGACATCTCGGCCAGTGCCCGTTGTTGCACCGACGGCGAGGATAGTCTTGCCCGCGTCGCCCTTGCCGATGAGAACAGGAGCGCGGGAGCAGTTCGAAGAACCGCACAGTCGTCGATCGCGGCACCTTAGCCGCAGCAACTCTGCACAACCGGGTGTTCGACCGGGTCTCCTTCGAGAAAACGATGGGCCAGTTGCAGCATCGCCCTTGCGGGGGTCTCCTTCACGCTCTGGGCGGTTTTCACGGCGCGCATCATGTCCTCCCGCGAGATGCCCAGCTTCTTCGCCTGCTGATAGTGGTATTTGAAACAGGGCTCGCAGTTGGCGGCAATCGCGGTGCCGATCGCTACGAGTTCGGCGACGGCGTCCGTATAAATGCTGGGCGCAGGCGTTTCGATGTTCAGTCCTGCCAGAGACGCCAGTTCCGCTCGGGCCGGATATCTGCCCTTGCTGCCGATTTGGCCGTCCACCAGAAGCAGAGGCAGGCATTCGTTACCTTCCTTCTCCAGCGAGGCCTTCACGACCGGATTCGCCGCGAACGCTTGCGGGGCCTGGGAAAGGTTATGGCGGGCGACCTCGACGCCTTGTTCCGACAGCCACTGCACATCGGCGGCGAATTGCGCGAGAACGGGGTCGACCTCAACCCCGCACACGCCCGTGCTGCAGCATAGAGCGGGATCGTAGATTTCGAGCTTTTTCATGGGATTTCCTCTTATGCAAGTGATGAGGTGGGAAGTGAAAAGGCTATTCGCCATGTTGCGGTATATCGACACGTCCGATCTCGCGGACTTTTTGCTCCAGCGCGAGCCGTTCCAAACTCGCGGGATTAAGGCTCGCGAACAAGGTGACGCGCCGATGAAGAACGGCGAAGGCTTTCGCGAAAGCCAGGCGCTTTTCGTCATCGGAACCGGTGACCGCCGCGGGATCGGGCACGCCCCAATGGGCCGTGATCGGCTGTCCGGGCCAGGCCGGGCAAACTTCGCCCGCTGCGTTATCGCAAACGGTGATGACGAAATCCAAATCCGGTGCGTCGGCTTGCGCGAATTCGTTCCAGTGCTTGCTCCGTGCGCCAGTGGCGGGAATTCCTTCTTTTGCCAGCCTTTCCAGGGCAAACGGGTTGACCGTTCCCGCCGGGTGACTGCCCGCGCTGAAGGCGCGGAAACGGCCCTGGCCAATTTGGTTCAATAAGGCTTCCGCCATGATGCTGCGCGCCGAGTTGCCGGTGCACAGGAAAAGTACGGTAAAGGTTTTGTCGGTCATGCCTGGGTTTCCTCGATGCCGGCGCAATCGGATGTGGCGGTCGGCTTGCAGGGCTTGCCGCTGCAGCAGTTTTCGGTCAGAAAGCCGAGCAGCTCGTTCATGGTCCGGAAATTGGCCGAATAGATGACGTAGCGGCTTTCCTGCCGGGACGAAACGAGATCGGCGTGGGCGAGTTCCTTCATGTGGAAGGAGAGCGAAGAGGGCGGAATGCCCAGCGTCTCGCTGATCTTCCCGGCGGACAAGCCTTCCGGCCCGGTTTGCACCAACAGGCGGAAGACGGCCAGGCGGGATTCCTGGGCGAGCGCTGCGAGGGCGGTGACGACTGATTTGATTTCCATGGTTCAAAGATTATAGAAATATAAAATAATTGCAAGCGGAATTTTCTCTCGTCCCCAATCTCCGGATTGGGAACGCTACCCTGGAAGCCCCCGCTTCCCGAACGACAGCAAGCAAGAGCTTGCAAGACCGGGTTCCCAAGCCCGAAAGCTTGGGAACCCGTAGAAAAAGAACTAGGCCGGATCGAGCCGTTCGTCTCGGCTCAGGACAAGCTTATCCCGGCCTACGCGGGCTCAGTCCGCGACTCCCAGTATGACCGACCCGGCCTTGAACACGGCATGGGCCGCATCGCCCTCGCGCAGCCCCATCGAGTCCACGCTCTCGTTGGTGATGGTGGCGGCGATCGAATCGCCGCCCGCCAGTTCGATCACCACTTCGGAATTCACCGCGCCCTTTTGAATGCGCTTGACCGTCCCTTTCAACTGATTGCGCGCCGATAGGCGGTATCCGCCGAAATCCTTGACGATCATGACCAGCGGGGCCTTGATCAGCGCCATCGCGTCGTCGCCGTTCCTGACGCCCAGCGATTCCGCCGATTCCTTGGTGATGGCCGACACGATCGTTTCTCCGCCCTTGAGTCCTATGCATACTTCCACGGTGACCGCGCCGGTACGGATGTCGGTCACTTTGCCGAAGAGCTGGTTGCGCGCGCTTGCTTTCACGTTCAATCTCCTGAATAAGAAAATGAGGTTCGGGTTGTCCGCCAGTTGCCGGTTTTTCGCATCCAGGAAGCGGCGGTGTTCTTCCTGTAATCCGGTAAAAAGCGCCAATAACTCCCGGCCGACGGCGGTGAGCTTGGTGCCCCCTCCGTGGCGGCCGCCCACGGCGGTGGAAACCAGAAGCTCCGGCGACAGGTTGTTGGCCCGCTCCACCATTTCCCAGGCGCCTTTGTAACTTAGGCCCACATCTTTTGCTGCCCGGTTGATGGAACCCGTTTTTCCGATGGCGGCGAGCAATCGAAAGAGACGTTCGTTGAGGCCGCCGATCAGTCGGAGTTCGCCCTCGACCAAGGCGGGCGGATCGATCTTGTGATTCGGATTCGTCATCGATTGTTGGCTCTTCATGAACGGGATGGGGAGAGGCGGCCGGGATTCCGATCCACTTTCATCACGAGCGGATTGAAGGCTTTGGAAACCAGCATGACCGTGTCGCCGACTTGGATGTCCAGCATTTCCTGTGCCGTGGCGATCACTTGCACCACCCGGTTGCCGATCAGGATCGAGAGCGTGAACACGACGTCGTTGGGCTCGACCGCGAGCACTTCGCCGGTGAACTGAAATTTTCCGCTGATCCGGCGATTGCTGAAAACCTCGGCGGGGCGTCCGCGGGCGACCGTTCGGCCGCCCTCGATGACGATGACCCGATCGGACAGCCTGTAAACTTCGCCGAGGTCGTGGCTGACCATCAGGGTGGTCATCCTGAAATGCCGCTGTATCCGCAGAATTTCGTTTTGAAGGCGTTGGCGGGTTTCACCGTCCAGGGCGGAAAGCGGCTCGTCCAGCAGCAAGAGCCGGGGTCTCCGGGCCAAGGCGCGGGCCAGCGCCACCCGCTGTTGTTGTCCCCCGGACAGGGTGGTCGGGAGGCGCCGCTCCAGTTCCCGTATGTCCATCAGCTCCAGGAGTTCGTCCAGATAGCGTTCGTCCTTGGGATCCCCCAGCGCGATGCGGAGATTCTCGCGCACGCTCAGATTCGGAAAAAGGGCATAGTCCTGGAATACGAAACCGACTCGGCGCTTCTGGGGCGGGATGTCGATGCCCTTGGTCCGGTCGAACCAGATCTCGCCGCCTACGGCGATTCTGCCGTGATCGGGCTCGGTCAGCCCGGCGATGCAGCGAAGGCAAGTGGTTTTTCCGACGCCCGACCGTCCGAACAAGGTGAGAAACTGTCCGGTCTCGGCTTCGAGCTCGATGTCCAGGGTCACGTTCCCTTCCGCGGTGTGCAGGTTTTTTCGCAGCGATAGTTCCAGCATCAATGGGGTCCCAATGCGCGTTTGTTGATGAAAAATACCGCAAGCAGTATGGAGAAGCTCAGGGCGAACAAGACGAACGCATAAAAATTGGCCGCATCGTAGTTGAGCGATTCCACCTCATCGTAAATGGCGATGGAAGCCACTCGGGTCACGCCCGGAATGCTGCCGCCCATCATCAGCACCACGCCGAATTCGCCGATGGTATGGGCGAAACTGATCACGGCTCCGGCAAGCAGGGAGGGCTTGATGTTGGGCAGCAGAATCCGCGTCAGGGTTTTCCAGCGCGACAAGCCGAGCGTGTAGGCCGCCTCCGTGAGGCTGCGCGGCAGGTTCTGAAAACCCGACTGCACCGGGTGGACCATGAACGGCAGGCTGAACAATACGGACGCGACGACTAGTCCTTCGAAACTGAACACGAGCCGCAGCCCGAAGGTCTCGTCCAGAAAACGGCCGAAGGCGTTTTTGGGGCTGAAAGCCAGGAGCAGATAAAAGCCGAGCACCGAGGGCGGCAAGACCAAGGGCATGGCGACCAGGGCTTCCACCGCCGCCTTCAGGCGAAAGCGGCCGAAAGCCAGCCAGTAAGCCAGGGGCACGCCGATGAGGAACAATATCGCCGTCGTGACCGTGGCGAGCTTCAGAGTGAGGATCAGGGGTTGCCAATCATAGGCCATCGGCGCGTTCCCCCAGCATGACCTCGTTGGCCTTGACCAAGGCCTCGACGCGATCGCCCACGGCCAATTCCAGCCGCTCGGCGGCCCGGCGAGTGATAACGGACACCAGGCGGTGGCCTCCGCAATCGAGCGTCACCTCGGCCAATAGCTTGCCCTTGCGGATGTCGGCGATTTCGCCCTGTAGCCGGTTGCGCAGGCTCAGGCGACCGCTCAAGTCTTTGCCGAGCGAAACTTCCGTTTCCTTGAACAGGACCGATACGGCGTTGCCCGCTTCGAGATAGGGAGCGGATTCCGCCGTTTCCACCAGCATCGCGGTCAGCGTGTTTTCTCCCACGGCGACATCGACCAGCGAAATATCCCCTTCGCTGGCGACGGCAACGATGATTCCCGGCAATCGGTTCACGGCAGCCGATACCCTTGCCGGGCGAAGATGTCCCGTGCAGTCCGAGAAAACAGGAAGTCGAAAAAGCGTTTCGCCGCCGCGGGCCGATGTTCCTCCCCGTGCTTCAGAATGACGGCGGCCTGGGCGATGGGTCGATAGGCTTCCTCGGGAATTTCCATCCAGTGTCCCCGGTCCTTCAGCGCCGCCGTCAACACCGTGGACTTCGCGGTCAAGCCGATCTCGGCCGCCTGTGACAGCACGAACTGGTTGACCTGGGGAACGGTCTCGCCGTAAACGATTTTCTCTTGGAGAGCGGGCAGCAACCGATAGTGGCGCAGAGCCTCCATGGCCGCCCGGCCATAAGGCGCGCCCTTCGGATTGGCGAGAGCGATTTTGCGGATGCCAGGCGCCTTGAGCACCGCGGTCAAGCCCTTGTCGAAGGCGATGTCGCCGAGGGTCCACGCCACCAGCGCCCCGTAGACGTAGACCCTGGGCGGCGTGACGGCCAAACCGGATTTGTACAGATGCTCGGGATAACTGACATCCGCCGAAACGAAGACATCGAAGGGCGCGCCCTGTTCGACCTGGGCGGCGATCTTGCCCGAGGACGTGAACACCGGCTCGATCTCGATGCCGGATTCCTGCTCGAAAGCCTGTTTCAGTTCCGGAAAGTTGGCCTGAATGCCCGCCGCGGCGGCCACCGTCAGAGTGTCCCGCGCCGCGAGCGGCGGCGCTGTGGCCAAAAGGCAAATGGAAAGTACGAAGAACGGGTGTTTCATCATCCTAGAAACGGCAGTTGGACGTGCTCGAGTGTGCGGCGGGCGGGGCGGCTGGCAAGGCGCGACGACGCCGCGGGGTAGTCTCCCGCAAGAAGGAGCAACGCCGCCAGGCGGCTCGCCCGCCGTGCAATCGGGTACGTAGCGTCTTCACCCGAAAGGTGAGATCGATGCAAGTCAGGGCGTTCACGATTCATCGAGCTTTTCTGGTGCATCGAAGCGGTCAACTGCCGTTTCTAGGATCATAGGACCTTTGAATATCGTCAAACAAAAACACGTTCACCGATAGCCGATTCGGTAGCGCCGTGTCCGCCGAACATCGCGACGGTAAGCGAGAACATGGCGATTATCCAGCGCGCCACATCTTGATCACCGACAACGCCAGACTGACGAACTTGTTGACGATGACCGCTTCCAGGGCCGGGAATTGAAATGTCCCGATGAGCAGCGGCAAGCGGAATTCCGCGCCTCCCAGTCCGATCAGGCCACCCAGGGTAACGATTAGCGCCCCGCCGCCGAAGGCGGATACCCCGCGCCGCGTCGTCACGGGCAATGGGAAATTTGGATCGGCGTGCCGGTTCAAGGCGCGGGCGCCGTTTCGCCCGGCAGAACAAAGCCGTAGCGACGGAAGATCGCCCGCGCCGGTTCGGCGGCGACGAATTCGGCGAACGTCTCGGCCAATGGATTGTTCTCGGCCCGCTTGACGACGACGTAGGCCTGATCCAGAGGGGAATGCAGATTCTCCGGAACCAGCGAATACCCGCCTTTCTCCTTCAGCGCGGGACTCACGGCCAGCGACAGGGCGATGATGCCGACATCGGCGGCGCCGGTCTCGGCGAACTGGGCGGTCTGCGCCACGTTTTCGCCGAACACCAATTTCTTTTCCACTTTCGACCACAGACCGGCTTTCTTCAGTGCCTCCTCCGCACGCATGCCGTAGGGGGCATGCTTGGGATTGGCGATGGCGATCCTGGTGATTTGGGGACTGTCCAAGTTCTTTAGTGTCATCTTGCTGGCGTCGGTCCGTGCACTCCACAGCACGATGCGGCCGCGGGCGTACATCTTAACCTCGGAAGCCGTCAGCCCCTGCTCTTTAAGCTTTTCCGGAAACTTGATGTCGGCCGAAAAGAAGATGTCGAAAGGCGCTTCGTGCACGATTTGTTCGTAAAACTTGCCGGACGAACCGGTGACGAGATCCACCGTCGCTTCCGGGTGGCGGTCTTTGAAGGATGTCACGATTTCGTCCATTGCATACTTGAGATCCGCCGCGGCGGCGATGGTGAGCTTGCCTGTCTCGGCGCCCTGAGCGGTGTGGCCTATGGTTATCAGATGGAGCAAAAAGATCAATAAGAAGCAATGCATGGCTGAGTTCTCCACAGTTTGAACAGATCGGGTTTTTCGAGAAATCCGGGTTTTCGGCTCTTGTATCAGAACTGATACTGAAACCGGGTCAGGAAGGCTTTTTCGGTCGGACGGTCCCGGCCTCGCGCGGCGCCGCCGTCGAAATAGGTCTGGGCGTAATCGGCCATCAACTTGATATTGGGGTTGAGATACCAGTTCAGGCCCAGCGCCCACTCGGTGGCCTTGCTGGCCGAGGTGGACGGATTGGCGAAGACGCCGTTGAACTTGAAGGTGTCGTCGTCCACGTCCAACTCGCCCCATCGTGCGGCGATCTGGAAAGCGCCCCAGGTGCCGGCGAAGGGATCGAAGTTTCGGGCCGGCTTGATCCCGAAGAACGAGTTCCTTTCGCCGGTCAGCACATACGAGGTCTGCACTTGCCAGGCGGTGTTGTCCTGGCGCGCGGTTCGGGTTCTCGTACCGTCGGCGAGGCGCTGGGATGAAATCACGTACTCGGTCAGCAGCCCGAACGACCCCCAGTACCAATAAGCCCCGGGCGTGATGCGGTAGGCGTCTCCGAAAGCGGTGACGTTCGGGTTGTAATTCAGGAAAGCCTGCTGTCCGGCCGAGGTCAGCCGGTTCAAGCTGTGTCCTCTCGGTTGCCCCCAACTGCCAGCAAGATTGATACCCAGGCCTTCCAAAGCCGGGATGCCGCTGTGCATGAAAGGATGCGAAATGAGACGGCCGGCGAACTCCTTGTTGTCGTCCTTCTCGCTGTCTACGTTACCCCCGTCGCGGGCGCCGTTGAAGACGCCGAGTTCATAGCCGAAGAACTCCTTGAACACCGGCAAGATCGTGTACTGCGTTTTATAGCCGGGATAGGCGATCTGGCCGTGCAGCATCACGCCGATATCGCGTGCCGGCGTGAGGTTCTGGGTCAGTGCTCGCTCGACGAACGCGATATTGGGCGCGCCTTGCTGACGTTCCAGGCCGTTGATGGGCGGTCTGAATTTACCCGCCATCAGGCTGGCGTACGGAAAATAGTGCAAATCGGCGAAGGCGTCGAACAGGCGCAGATTGCCTTGGCCGAAATCCGGCGAGAAACGGAAATCCGCCCATTTGAAGAAGGTGCCGTCGATGGTCAGACGGGCGCGGCGGATGGAAAACTTGTCCGGAATCGCATCGCCCGTCGAATCGTCCATGAAAAAATTGCCGTCGGCCTGGGCATAGGCGCGGAGGCTCAGGCGATAGTTCTCGTCGGCGGATTTGACGACCAGGCCCTTGTTGCCGATCTCGACCTTGGGCGCATTCTTTGCCGCTTCCGCCGTCACCTTGCGATCCTGCTCGATTTTTTTCTCGAGCGTGGCGACTTTGTCGTTCAGCGCTTTTACCTCGCCGTCAGATGTGGCAACGGGGAGATTTTTCGGATTCGTTTCCTGCGTTTTTGCGGCGATTTGTTTACGAAGCTGCGTGTTTTCATTCTCCGATTGTTCCAGGCGGGTTTCCATTTCCACGAGGCGCCGTTCCATCGCCTGCATGCGTTCTTCCATGGTCGCCGCAGACACGCCGTGAGGCGAGCTAAAGAGTAAGCCGTGACAAGCGACGGCGAGCGCTGTTTTTTTTCTTATAGTCATGAGAAGTTTCCCCAATTTGTTTGGCCGTTAAGCTGCGACGCCTCATTGCAAGCCGTCTCCGATCGCGATGGCTGGTTCTTTGATTGGTGTTTCCCCCCTTCCGGTCCACGTCATTGCGTAGCCGAAAAACCCTTTGAACGTTAATTCGTTATTTATTTAAAGTTATAACGATAATCGAGCAAAAACAGGGCCAATAATGGGGCGAACATCTCGACGAGAGGGAATTGGTCGGCAACGGCTGGCGTCCCGCAACTGCCGGAGGCCTAGTGCCTATGCTGTTGAATATTCGGCGGAAACGCGTTTTCGCTTGGGCTTAATCGTTCGGTTTGTGCTTCGTTATATACGTTAATAAATATCGATACAAGTAGTTCGGCCGGCGAGCGTCGGATAGCTATGGTGGCGAAAGGAATGTCAGGTTTCGAACAGGAAGAATGTCGGTTTTCCAACAAAAGCGATCGGCGGATCACGGCAGTCGGGCGAGAACTCGGCTAAGCTTCCATGGCGCCGGAACGGGCACCGTTGCCTGCCGGTGTCCTGAGTATTACCCCTAATTGGAGATGTCTGTGAACAAGATCGGCAAGTTCGGTGTGGTGGGGATTCTGGTGATTGCGGGCGGCGCATCCGCCGCCTCGGCGGAAGAAGTGCCCAAAGTATTTCGCGATGCGCCGGCCCAGAAAGGCCAATGGCGCATGGAGATTCTCAAGTTCGACGGCGGCGAAGGCGACGGAGAGGCTGTGAGCGCCATGCCCAAAAGCATGTCGATGTGCATGGACAGCATCATGGACATGGCCAAGAAGAGTGAGCAGCAGCAGGGGCCGAGCACATGCCGCGGCAAGATCCTCGAAAACAAGGATAATCGCGCCGTTTACGAGGCCACGTGCGAAAGCGGCGTCTACCGCAGCACCATAACCCGTGAGGGGCCGCGTTCGTTCTTGATCGAAGCCGCCGGGAAGAGCCCAGAAGGCTCTTTCGCCATGACATCACGCTACACCTACGAAGGGCCCTGCAAGGGAAACGGCGGGCAGCCGGCCATCAGCTTCGACAAGAACAGCGAAGCCTGCAAGGCGATGAAAGCGCAGATGTTCCAGATGGACCCGAAGATTGCGTGCGCCGGCGCGACGGGAGCGGCCCGCCAAACCTGTGAGCAGCAGATGGCGCAATCGCTCGCTCAAATGAAGAGTATGTGTGAATAATGGCGGCGTATTCGATCCGCGAATTTTCCGGATCGTGGGCCCGCGGCTCGGAAATTCTTTCCCGGCGCCGCCGTCCGGCCAACGGATTCGTCGGCAAAGGATTGCCGACCTACGACTGAGCACCCTGTAGGTCGGGAATCCTTTCCCGACGTTACGGTCCTACCGAGCGTCTTCGTCGGCAAGGGATTGCCGACCTACGACCGTGCACCCTGTAGGCCGCGAATCCCTTCCCGACATTCGCTAGATTTTTTGTCGAATGACCGAAGCCGTAGAACGACTCGGGAAACGAGCAACATGCTACGCAGGATAGGGCGATAGCCGCCAGTTCACGGGCTGTTGTACAGCACTTCGCCCAGCGCCCCGATATCGTAGCCGCCTAGGCTTTGGGCCTTTTCCGCGAATTCCGGGGCGCGGGTGAATTTCAGCAGGGTTTGGAACGGCGGCTCGAAATAATCGCGCCGGCGGATGACGAGGTCGAAGCGTTCCCGCGCCAGAGGCAGGAATTCCAGTTTCATTTGCCGGGCCACGGACTGCACCGCGATGCCGGCGTCCGCCTGGCCGCTGCAGACCGCAAGCCCGATGTCGACGTGGCCGCGGGCCGGCTGGGGCAGGAGATTCAAACTCTCGATCGAAAGCCCCGACTGCTTGAGCAAGTGCCGGAAGAGCAGACGGCTGCCGGCGCCTTCCTGTCTTTCGATGATCCGCGCGCGGGTCCGGGCCAAATCGGAGAGGGCACGGATGCCGAGCGGATTGCCGGCCGGGAGCACCAGTCCCTGCTCCCGCCAGGCCCAGTGCAGAACCACGATTTCCGCGCCTTTCAGATGTTCCTTGACCGCCGGCAAGTTGTATTCGTCGCTTGCCGGGTCGAGCAGGTGAATGCCGCACAGCACCCCTTCGTCGGCGGCGAACCGCTCCAAACCCTCGGTGCTGCCGTTCATCTGCACGGCCAAGGGGTAGCCGGTCTCTCCCAGTGCCCATTCCAGCAGCGGATCGTGACTGCCGACCACCACCTGCGGCAGCGGGCGGACTTCCGCGCCCGGCTGTACCTGGAACTCGCTGTTCTGCTTGAGCCAGATGTCGATCTGCTCCTTCGGGAACAGCCACTTGCCCGTGACCCGCGTGCAGGGAATGCGTTTCTGGGCAAGCAGATCGTAAATCTTGCGTTCTTTGAGACGCAGATAACGCGCGACTTCCGGAACCGTCATCATGTTCTGCGTATCCGATTCGTCCTTTACCATGATTGGGTCTCAATCGTTTCTTGGAGTAAGAAATTCAGGACTGTACCTGCATAAACCAAAGGGATTGTAACCCAAGGGCTATGGCTATAAACGAAAGCCCATATCGACTAGCGCCTGCCTCACCCGATCATCCCCGAGAAACTCCCGAAAACGGCGAACACCGGGTTTTTCCAAATGGCTTTTCGGCACCAGAAAATCGTAATGTTCGTCCTGAACGGGTATGAACCCGAGACCGTATTGGGCGGCGACCGTTTCGATGGCGACGCCCCAGTCGGCGCGGCTTTGCGCCACGGCGGCGGCCACCGCGTTGTGCGACTTGGGTTGCACGGGGTAGCCGGGCGGCTGCCCGCCTTCGAGCAAGCGGTCGATCAGGATGCGGGTTCCGCTGCCGGCATTGCGGTTGATCATGAGGCAGCTCGCATCCTCGCGCGCAGCGGCCAGCGCCGCTTCGAGCGGTTTTCCGGCAAACCGCGGGTCGTCCTTGCGGAACACGATGCCCTGCATGCGGCGGTAGCCAGGGACGAGTTCGAGTTCCGCCGTCAGCAGGTGGCGGTTGTATTCGCCGGTCGCGGGGTTCATGAGATGCACCCCGGCGATGTCGCATTCGCCCCGCTTGGCCGCCGCCGCGCCGCCCATGCTGCCGACGTAGAAGGCTTTGACGCTTAAGGCCCGCTGCTGCAATAGCGTCAACAGATAATCCAGCCCCGCGCACTGGCTGCCCACGAACACCAGTTCGGCGGGTTCCAGCGCCTGGCCGAGCAGTTGCACCGAGACTGCGCTGCCCGCCGGAACCTGTTCGGTGCGCTGGTCGATGGCGATGAACCCGTCCGCGAAGCTGAAAGCGGTCACCGCGCCGGAGCCTTTTCCCATTGGGTAGGCCGCGAGTCCGTCGTCGGTCGGCATCAGGCTGACCAAAAGGTATTCGGTGCGTCCCCGCTCCGATGTAACCCGCATGGGCAGCGTGGCTTCGACCGACCGTGTTCTCGCGGCGGGCAGTCCCGCCAGGCGCCTCAATACCGGAGCGACGAACTCGTGGAAGTTGAAGATCGCCGAGGTGGGAAAGCCGGGCAGCACCACCACAGGCTTGCCGTCGGTCACGGCCAGGCAAATCGGCTTGCCGGGTTTGAGCGCCACCCCGTGCGCCACGATGCCGGGGTTCTTCAAGGCGCTGACGGCGCGGTAGGACAGGTCGCCCGCGCCTTTCGAAGTGCCGCCCGAGAGCAGCACCATGTCGCATTCCAAGCCCCGCCTCAACGCGCTATCGAGTGCCGACTCGTCATCCGGCACCACGCCGAGGCTCACCGGTTCGCCGCCGAGTTCGCGCACGGCCGCCGCGAGTATCGTGCCGTTGGAGTCGTAGACCTTGCCGGGGCGCAGCGGCTCGCCGGGCGGAACGATTTCGTTGCCGGTGGAGATGATTGCGACGCGCGGGCGGAGATAAACGTCCACCTGGTCCAGACCGATGGCGGCCAACACCCCGAGCTCCCGCGACGTGAGCCATTGCCCGGCGCGCATCACGGTTTCGCCTTTGGCGACGTCGGTGCCGGCGAAAGCGACGAACTGGCCGGGCAGGGCGGGTTTGCGGATTTCGATGCGGAGCGGCTGGCGATCTTCCAGCAATTCGGTGTGCTCGATCATCACCACCGCATCGGCGCCCCTCGGCAGCATGCCGCCTGTCGCGATGGGGGTGGCGGTCCCGGCCGTGACGGCCATCGACGGTTCGACGCCGGGCGCGAGCACCTCCGGGTTCAGGGACAACGCCGCCGGAACTTCGTCGCTCGCGCCGTAAGTATCCCCGGACCGGACCGCGAAGCCGTCCACGCTGGCGCGATCGAAGGCCGGCACGTCCACGGGCGCGCTCACGGTGCGCGCCAGCACCCGGCCCAAGGCATCGGCGAGCGGAACGGTTTCACGGCCGGACGGCTCCAGCCGGAGATGGGCATGAAACCGCGCCGCCGCTTCTGTGCGATCGATGACGTCCAGAAATTGCTCCTGGCGGGCCGCGCGCCGCAGGTCGTCGTTATCGGACATGGTTTGGTTCCGAATCGAGGGAGTCATAAAGGTATACGGTCACTTCGGCGCCCGCCGGATAGCCTTCGCAATCCTCGGGCACCAGCAGAAATCCGTCGGCAGCGGCAAGGGCCGAGAGGCGGGTATTGCCGCCCACGGCGACGGGTTCGGCGCCGTTCGGCGTCAGCCGTACCCGGCAATAGTCGGTGCTGCCGAGTTCCGAGCTGATTTTCTTGGTCAAGACGACCCGCCGTGCCGGATAAGGCCAGGCCGTGCTTCGGTCGCCCAGGCGCCGTATGGCGCGGCCCGCGAAAAGATCATAGGCGCAGAAGCTGGCCACCGGTTCTCCCGGCAGAAGAAGCACCAAGGTGTTTCCGATCCGTCCGATGCCGGTCGAGCGCCCCGGCTCCAGGGCGATGCCGTGCCAGGCCAGCTCTCCGGCCGTTTCCAGCGCTTCGGCGGCACGGTCGTTCCAGCCTTCGCCGCTGCTTCCCGCGATCAGCACCGCGTCGATTTCATCCGTGCGCAACGCCTCCCCGATCGCATCGTCGGTTACATGCATCCAAGCTGCGACTTCGCCCCCGTCCCGCGCCACGAGCGCTTTCAACATCGACGAGCCGGCCTCGAAATGCTGATGACCACTGCGAGGCTGTTCCGGAACCGCCAAATCGTCGCCGGTGGTCACGAGCCTTATCCTGGGTCGTCGAACGACGATTATCCGATCCAATCCGCAGGCGGCCAACAAGGCCAGATCCTGGGCGCGCAAAAGCCTGCCTTCGGGCAGCAGCGGGCTGCCGCAGGCGATGTCCTTGCCTCGGCGGACGATGTGTTCGCCCGGCGCAACCGCCGCCGCGATATTCACGAAACCGCCGGCCTCCTCGGCGAGCGGGAACGGAACGATCGTATCCGCGCCGTCCGGCAGTGGCGCGCCTGCCACGACTCTCGCTGCCGTTCCGGGTTGTAGGGCGACTGCTGTATCGTCCAATTTCAGCATCACCGGGCTGTAGGCGCTCGCACCGATGGTTTCGAATCCGCGTACGGCATAACCGTCTATGGCGGCGCGGTCGAATGGGGGCACATCGATGGGCGACTGCACCGTTTCGGCGAGAACGCGCCCGCAGGCTTCGGACACCGCGACCGATTCCGGCGGCAACGCGGAAACCTGCCGGTCCAGCCAGCGCAGCACCTCGTCGACGGATTCGTAGCGGGTGAACGTTTTCACGGGTGACGATCCGATGAGGAATCCGGTTTCAATCCATCCATTCGATCACGTGATCTTCCACGGACTCTACTTCGGCTTCCGGTATTGCATAGCGGCGTATGGAAACCCCGGCGTCGTGCACGGCTTCGCGGTCGCCGCAAACCAGGTGATGCCAAGCAGGCAGGTCTTTGCCTTCCGCCAGCAGCCGGTAGGCGCAGGTGGACGGAAGCCAATGGTATTGCGTGAAGCCGGCGCGCAGGTCCAGACATTCCGGAACCAAGACCGTGCGCTCTTGGTAATGAGTACAGCGGCAAGCCCCGATGTCGAGCAGCCGGCACGCCACGCTGGTGAAGAACAATTCGCCGGTGTCTTCGTCCTCGATCTTGTGCAGACAGCATTTTCCGCATCCGTCGCACAGCGATTCCCATTCCTGTTCGCTCATTTCGGCCAGTGATTTTTCGCGCCAGAAGGGTGTTTTCATGGGGTCGGCGATGGGGTGGGTTGATTCGGAAGGCTCATTTTAGCTTGAAAGGCACAGCCTTTTGTCGGCCTTTGCCCATCCTACATCTCCCCATTCTTCGCGAAAAAATGTGACATCTGTTGCAACAGCGACACGCTTTTGCAATAAAGTTTGCCCCCGGTGAGCCGGCGCCCATCGCACCAACTCGTCGACTTGTCTAATGGCTAAGTCTCTTTAATCAACCCCAACCCTGACAGGAGGATTTATGGACCCGAACGATATTTCCGTCTTAGACCAGCGCTTTGGCATCACCGGCGAGGTTGTTTTCAAGGAAGGTCCGAACGGGCAGGGTGTGGTGGAGATCAGCAACGGTCTCGCCATGGCGAGCATCGCCTTGCAGGGAGCTCATTTGATGAGTTGGGCGCCGCATCAGGAGGAACTGGTCATTTGGCTGTCGCCGAAGGCGAAGTTCGGGCCGGGCGAATCGATCCGCGGCGGCGTGCCGGTCTGTTGGCCTTGGTTCGGGCCGCATCCCGGCGAATCCTCTTTTCCCGCTCACGGTTTCGCGCGCACCCAGCCGTGGGAAGTGATCGAAGTGCTGGCGCTGGAGGACGGTTCGAACCGCTTGGGTTTTCGCCTCATCCGAAGCGACGAGACCTACGCACTATGGCCGCATTCGACACCGCTGGAACTTTATATGACCATAGGCACGGCGCTGGAGATGGAGCTGGTGACGCATAACGACGGGCCTGCGCCGGTCACTATCGGCGAGGCTCTGCACACATATTTTCAGGTCAGCGACATTCGTCGGATCTCGATACACGGCCTCGATGGCTGTTCCTATATCGACAAAACGGACGAGGGACGACGCAAACAGCAGTCGGGCCCCGTGAGCTTTTCCGGGGAAACCGACCGGATTTATCTCGAATCCACGGCTGATTGCGTGATCGAGGATCCGGGCTTGAATCGCCGCATCCGCATCGCCAACCGGGGCAGCCGCTCCACGGTGGTGTGGAATCCTTGGGCCGAGAGGGCCGAGGCGCTGGGCGATTTCGACGAGGACGGTTATCTCCGCATGGTGTGCGTGGAAAGCGCCAACGCGGCGGACGATGTGGTGACGATCGAGCCGGGCGGGACGCACCGTCTCCGGGTGCGCTATACGGCGGAGCCGTTGCGTTGAGCGCTTTGGCAGACCTTGTGTCGCGCTTTGTGAACCGCAGCCTTTAAGGCGACTCGGCCGAAGCATGGAAATCCTCTATCAAGACGACTCTCTCGTGGCGGTGAACAAACCCGCCGGCCTGCTCGTCCACCGGAGCGCGATCGATCGCCACGAAATCCGGTACGCCATGCAGATCGTTCGCGACCGGCTCGGCCGCCGGGTGTATCCGGTCCATCGCCTGGACAAGCCGACCTCGGGCATACTGGTGTTCGCGCTCGATGCGGATACCGCCCGGCGGATGACGGAATTATTCTCCGGCGGCGGCGTCGACAAGACCTATCTCGCCGTAGTCCGCGGCTATGCGGACGAAACCGGCATTATCGATTATGCGCTGGAAGAACAGCTAGACCGGATCACCGACGCCAATGCGCAACGGGACAAACCGGCTCAGCCGGCGGTAACGTGCTACCGCAGGCTAGGGATTGCGGAACTCCCTTTCGCGGTCGGCCGTTACCCGACGGCCCGCTACTCGCTGCTGCGGGTATCGCCTAAAACCGGGCGGAAACACCAGATCCGGCGCCACATGAAGCATATTTTTCACCCGGTTGTAGGCGATACCAGCCATGGCGACGGGCGCCACAACAATTTTTTCAGGAGTCATTTCGGCTGCCATCGATTGCTGCTCTGCGCGACCGGTCTGGCATTCACTCATCCCGATACGGGCGAGAGGCTCCGTTTGGAAGCGCCCCTGGATGATTCTTTTCGGCGCATCGTGGACAATCTCGGCTGGGCCGACGTTTTGAACAAGGTCCCCGAATCCGGCCATTTACATAAACCAATCTATGACCCACACACCTAAGACTCAAATCATGGCCTTGTTCTGCGACTTCGAGAACATAGCCCTCGGCGTGCGCGACGCCAAATACGCTGCCTTCGACGTCCAGAAAGTGCTGGAGCGGCTGCTTCTCAAGGGCAATATCGTGGTCAAGAAGGCCTATTGCGACTGGGACCGCTACAAGGAATTCAAGGGCGGCATGCACGAGGCGGCCTTCGAGCTGATCGAAATTCCGCACGTGCGCCAATCGGGCAAGAATTCCGCCGACATCCGCATGGTCGTCGATGCGCTAGACCTGTGCTACACCAAGTCGCACGTCGACACCTTCGTGATCATCAGCGGCGACTCCGATTTTTCACCCCTGGTCAGCAAACTGCGGGAGAACAACAAGGTCGTGATCGGCGTCGGGGTGAAGAAATCCACCTCCGATTTGCTGATCGCCAATTGCGACGAATTCATCTTTTACGACGATTTGGTGCGCGAGGCCGCGAAGCCGAGGCCGAAGGCCAGGCGCGCGCCCGCCAAGACGGCGCGCCAGCCGGGCCCGGAAGGCGAAAAGAAAGCCGAGGAAGACAAGAAGCAACAAGCGGTCGATTGGGTGCTCGAGACGGTCGAGGATCTTCTGGAAGAGCGCGGGGAAGAAGAAAAGGTGTGGGGGTCCATGGTCAAGCAGGCGCTGAAACGGCGAAAACCCGGTTTCAACGAAAGCTATCACGGTTTCCGCACCTTCGGAAAACTGCTGGAAGAAGCCCAGGAGCGGAAGCTGTTAAAGTTGGAATACGATGAAAAATCAGGGGGTTACATCATCAAGGGCCTGGCCCGAGAGGACTAGCCCGGAATTTACCACGGCTTGCCGAAATACACCGGGCCCCGAAAGCCGCGTCTTTTGTACTCGCGTTCGATTTCGCTTTTGAGCGCGGTCGGAATTTCCCGCAGGCTCATTGCGGTCAACTGGTATTCCAGATAGAAAAACGCCGCGCGGGGATCGCCCAGCGTCAGGTAATCGATATAAATTCGGGCAATCGCCGGCCATCGTTTCGGGTCGGGAAACGGGATGATTTGAGCGGTTGATTCGTCTGTTTCCATTTTTCGGCCACCTTACGCGATTCGACTTTGACGGGCGGCGCTTCGTTCACTACGAATGTCGAGTAAGGCTGCAAATCGATCCTGTCATCAAGTCGCCGGCAACTATTGCCGGTTCCGGCAAGCCGCCGCCTCTTTGGCGCGTCAAAAATCCGACGAAATGGCGGAAAATTTCATCATGTTATTGATTTAAAAATGAATATCAGATAGGAACGGAACCTGCATAAACGCTTCCGATACAACCAAAATCGAGCGGAAGCCTCATGAAAGCCGTTATCGTAAAAGTATTGATCGGGTCGGGGTTGTTCGGCCTGTTCGTTCTTCTCTTGTGGGCCGACCCGTCGGGCCGGTATTTCAATCTTTCGGGCCTTTTTCTGGTAGTCGTCGGAACGTTCGCCGCCACCGTGCTTGCCCATTCGTTTCGCGGCGTGACCGATTTGTTGCGCCGGCTGCGGAGCAAGCTAACAAATAAGGCGTCGATGGACAGCGAAGACTTGGATGTGTTCTTGCACCTCGTGGAGGCGCATCGCCGCGGCAGTGTCCGCGCGGCCGAGCAGGCGGCCCGGCGGCTGCAGGAATCTCTGCTTCGAACCGGCGCGGAGCTGGTGATCAATCGCACGCCGCAGGCCGACCTGACGCGCATGCTCCAGTGGAAAATCGGCGCGCAGCGAGAGCGCGATCAGGCCGAAATCCAGATCGTCCGGACCATGGGCGCTTTCGCGCCTGCCTTCGGCATGCTGGGAACGCTGCTCGGCCTCATCGGGATGATGTACGGTTTGGACGCGAATCGCATGGAGCAGATCGGAGAGTCCATGGGCTTCGCCATGCTGACCACGGTGTACGGGCTGGTATTGGCCAATCTGGTGTTGAAACCCCTGGCAACGCGCTTGGAACGGCGCGCCAACGAGAACCTGGCTTGGGCATACGTGCAGATGGAATCGGTGCTCATGTTGCATGACCGGTGTCATGCGGCGATGTTCCGGGATTATTGGCAGGCCTTCTTCGACCACCCGGAGGCGAGCGAACCGATTGATTCGCTCCCGCTCAGCGTGGCCAAATCGTAGCGGCGGGTTGTCCGAATGTCATCGAATCACGCATCGGCGATGACCCAGTTCCGGCGTCCGGAGACTCGGCGGGACGCCACCACCGATCCTTGGCGAGCGGCGGGGGCCGAACGGCCGTCCGAGCAGGGCGGCTGGCTGTTGAGCTATCTCGACGTGATGACCTTGCTGTTTTCGTTTTTCGTATTCCTGTTCGCCTATCAAAAGGCGCTGACGGTGGAGGCGAAAACCGCCCATCCCGAAACAGCGACGCAATCGACACAAGTTGCGGCTTCGATTCCGGTTTCTCCCGCGGTCATCAAGGCATCGAAGACCATTTCGACGAACCGGGCCCCAGCGTCTCCGCCTATCCGGACGGCCCAGGATAGGAACCCTATAGCGGAAGCCGAGATCAAGGTTTACCCCGCTTATCCGGATGCGGCGAGGACTGTATCCGCGTTATCCCGACGCGAGCCCGAATATAAGGATGCGATTGTCGAGGCAGTTCCTCCGGCGCAAAAGGCCGAGGAAACGTCAAACGTGGCCGGACCTTCCAGCAAGCCGGTCGCGGCGGTTCCCGAAAAAGGCTGGATAGCCGAAGCCGGCGACATGGCGCTAAATGCGGCAGCATCCCTCGACAAAGCGTTCTCGGACGCGGATCTCGGCGGTTCGGTCGAGATTTCGGCGGCCAGCGGGGAAGTTCGCCTGGAGATTAACGACGCGATATTGTTCGACCCGGCCAGCGCCGAGCTTAAACCCGAAGGTGCGAGCGTGCTGGACCGTCTGGCCAGCGTGCTTGGTGCTCAAGGCGGCACGATCGAGGTCGAGGGGCATACCGACGACCGTCCCATCGCCACGGCGAAGTTCCGGTCCAATTGGGAGCTGTCGACAGCTCGGGCCAGCACCGTCACCCGCTATTTGATCGCACACGGCATTTCGCCCGAGCGCTTGCGTGCCGTCGGCCTGGCCGACACCCGGCCGCGTGAGGCCAACGATACGCCGGAGGGCAGGGCAAGAAACCGGCGCGTCTCCATCGTGATGTTCCTCCCGCGCGGAGGCGGCGTGAGGACCTGAGCGGGGCAGATTCAGCCCCGCCGGTTAGCTGCCGGCGCGACGAAGGGCTGAGGACTTCCGGAGCATTAATGATTTCTAAGGTCTCGTCGCCGGGACTTGATCTGTTCGGCGATACTCTCCAGTTCCGCCACATCCCGTGGGTGGCTTTTGCGGTATTCCGCTTCCTGCATCCGTAGCAAGGCAATTTGCGCCTCCACATTTTCCGGCCGGAGTAATGTGCCGAATTGATCGCCGGCGTCCGCGAGCGTGAATATGCGATCCAAAATCAGATTGCCCAGTTCTCGTTTGAAGTGTCCTGCTTCCCAATACCAACGCATCCTAGCTTGCCGGTCATTCTTGCCGGGGACGGCTTCCGTGGTCAGTTCATCGAACCCACTGAAATCCCAAAGCAAAACGGGCGGCTCGCCGCGCCTGCCTGCTTCCGTCCCGACGATATGCGTAATCGCTCGTTTCCAGTCTTCGAAAGCCGGCCAATGCCCGGTAATACGGATGATTTCCATCAGATGAGAGTGATAAGGGTAAATGATCAGATGTAGAGCGATGCCGTGTTGTCGGCACAGGCTAAGGACCCGTCTTAGATCGTCCAGCCGAGGTGACGAATGTCCGTCGGCATCGAAAATGTCTTTTGGGCGGCGCAGGTACGCCTTGACGTTCTCCAGATCTCGTTGCCTGAATACCGCCCAGTACCCCTCGTCGGCTGTAATCTTGAGGTAGTCGCGCATGGGGTTGAACCCCAGCGGAGTCAAATCTACCGCATACGGATCTTCTTGGTGGCCAAGCGTCTCTATCGCGTCGATGAAGGCGCCCAGCGTAAGCGTAGACTCGAGATAATCACGTGCCTGCTGTAGCGCTCGCGTGGGATTCGGGGAGCCATCGAGGTTGGTCAGAAGGCGGTTTCCTTCCTTGCTCGTCACGGCGATGCGGCGCGATGTACGGGCGTCGATTAGAAAGTCCATGAAGTCGATACCCCAAACGACTACCTTGGGTACGACTTTGGAGCCGGCATTGTCATTGGCTAGAACGTGTTGCAGAAAGCGTATGGTGGTCTCGGTACCGGTGCCCGGCAAAGCCAGATTGAATACGGGACGCGAGTCCGCCGGCCAAGCCTCGTATTCGGGATCGAAGCCGACTTCCGCGCGCGAATTGCCGAGAATCAAGCCACGTGGCTGCACACGCAAGACCTGGTAAGCCTTGGCCATGGTTCCATGAGCGCCTGCACTGGGCTTAATGCGGTTGAATCCAGGTTCGTCCACCAATCGGAACAAGCCATAGGGGTCCGCCACGAGGTTGCATGCCGCCACCGCCAACAACATCGTCCCGGTCAAGATCAGCCAAAACTGGAGGTAGCGCTTCATGAACGGTTCGAGACTTTCAGAACTGGAAATAAAGAAATTCGCTCGGTCGGGTCAGCGACAATAAGCCGGAGGCCAGCACAAAAGCCATCGCCAGCGCCCATCTCCATTCGGCCGACCAAGCGAGGCGCGAACCGTCGGCCTTCGAGTGATAGTCCAAAAACGGCCTGAAACGCTGCATGATCTGCTGGGTATTGGGCGCCAGGAATACGATTGGCAGGAGTACGGCGAGCCAAACGAAATTCATGAGGAACTCGTGGCCTCCACCGGGCGTGAACACTATTCCCAATTCACCGAGCCATGCCGCCACCGGGCCAATGCGCAACGCAACGGCGTCCGGTAGAGTGACGCCGTTCAACCCGGCCATGCTGCGCAGAATAGACAGCGCGCCGGCTACAGTCGGCGCACGAAAGAAAACCCAGCCCAACAGAACGGCCAGGAATGTCAGGGTCACGCCTAGGAAGCGTCCGCCGATCGAGGTGCGGGCGGGATCGTGGCCCAAGCGAGCGCGGAGCGCCTGCCAAACTTGATGAATAATCAGATACAGGCCGTGCAGACCGCCCCACAAGACGAATGTCCAGCCCGCGCCGTGCCAAAGTCCGCCCAGTAACATAGTGGTCATCAGATTGACATAGCGGCGGACCGGTCCCTTTCTGTTGCCGCCCAATGGAATGTAGAGATAGTCGCGCAGGAACCGAGACAGAGTCATGTGCCAGCGGCGCCAGAAGTCGGCGATGTTGACCGCTTTATAGGGCGAATTGAAATTGATCGGCAGACGTACGCCGATCATATATGAGAGCCCGATCGCCATATCGGAGTAACCCGAGAAATCGAAATAGAGCTGTAAGCTGTACGCCAACGTACCGCCCCAGGCTTGAAAGAGGCCGAGAACCTCCCCTCTCTCGGCGGCGTCGAATACCGCCGAGACATAGGGAGCGACACCATCGGCCAGGCCGACTTTCTTGAACAAGCCCATGGCAAAAACCGTCAGCCCGACCGTCAGGTGCTCGTGGCTGAAACGATACGTCGATGCCTGGCCGAACTGGGGCATCATTTCCTTATGATGCAATACCGGACCAGCGATCAGATGCGGGAAATAAGTCACGAACAAACTATAGTGGACGAAATCGAATTCCTTGGCTTCGCCGCGAGCGGCATCCACGAGGAAGGCAATCTGGGTGAAGGTGAAAAACGAAATGCCGAGAGGTAGGACGATTTCAGCAATGCCATGGCTAGTGCCGAAGACGGCATTGACGCTATCGATGAAAAAATTCGCGTACTTGTAGTACCCGAGCAACGCGAGATCCACCGTTATCCCTAGTGTTAGAAACCGCTTGCGGCGGATGGAGCCGATGTCGTTGCCGCGTGCGATCGCGTAGCCGACCAGATAGTTGAAAACGATGGAGGCGAGCAGAAGGCCGAGATATGCCGGGTTCCACCAGCCATAGAAGAGCAGGGATCCGGCGGTCAGCCAAAGGGCGGCGAGTCGCCGACTGTGGCGCCCCAATCGGAAAAAAGCGAACAGCAGGACGGGTAGAAAGAAAAACAGGAATTCGACCGAGTTGAATAACATTTCTTCTATTTGTTTTCCGATGCGCGCTTACGGCGACGTATCTTACATGGCCTATATATAAATATCCTAGGTTCCGAAAAGAGCGGGCGATCCGAACGGCCATAACAATTTTAGGCGAAGCCACGACGCATGGTCGCCCACGTTTTTGCCGCGATTCGATTCGTGCGGCGCGCGACGCCGCACCGACGCCTGTTACCTTAGCGGCAATGCGATTGAGAAGTCGGATTCAAACTACTCGATCAGCGCCAGCGCAGGACCAAACGTCGCTCATCGAGCGTTTCCACGGCTCCGCCGAACTTGTCGGTTTCCCGGTCGAGCCGGTCCCGAATCCAGCGGAAGTCATCCGCGGAAGGTCGGTTCAAGCGAAACTGCCTCATGTGCAGCGGGACCATTTCGAGATCCGACAGTGTTCCGTCGGCGGGATTCACGGTCGGGAAATACATCAGCGCCAAATCGCCCCGGAAGGATTCGTAGCCTTCGATGCCCTCGTAATCGTTGATGAAATCGCCGCAGCCGTAGAGGATGAGCTTGTCCCGGTAAACCTCCACGGCCTTGGGATGGTGGGACGAATGGCCGTGGATCACGTCGACGCCGGCTTCGTCGATCAATGCATGCGCGAAACGTCGCTGCTCGTCGGGAATCGCGTAGCCCCAATTGCCTCCCCAGTGTATGGATGCCACGACGATATCCCGCTCCTGTTTGATGCGTCTTATTCGATCGGCAAGCCGTTGCACGTTTCCCAACGACAGGTCGGGCAGCCAATTCACGCCGGGCTTGTCGTCCGTCGCCCCCCATTCGGGCGGGATTCCGCTCGAATCGCAGCCGAAGCCGAAAACCAGGACACGCCCCTTGCCGGCCAGATTCAGAACCGCCGGGGCTTCCGCTTCCCGGCTGTTTCGGCCGGCACCCGCGGTTTTCAGCGAGGCTTGTTTCAAGGTGTCCAAAGTGTCGGCCAGCCCTTGATAGCCCCAGTCGAGCACATGATTGTTGGCCAGTACGCAGCAATCGATCCGGGCAGCGGTGAGGCAGGGGGTGTTGGCCGGATGCATCCGGTAGTTGATGCCTTTGTCGGGCCAGTACTCGTCGCTGGCAGTGATCGCCGTCTCGAGGTTGATCACGCGAACATCCGGTCCGGCACGCTCGAGTTCGGCGAGGGCATCGCCCCAAACGTAGGAGAAATCGGCGGGTTGAGAGATGGGGCCATTGAGCCGTTCCGCCAGCTTGACGTATATCTTGGCGTTCCTGACATAGGGCTCGTAGAGCTGGGGATCGCTGGGCTGCGGCAGGATCTGGTCTATGCCCCGTCCGGTCATCACGTCGCCGCACAAAAAAAGCTTGGTTCTGTGGGGAGTCTGTTCCATGGGAGAAACCTCTTTCCCGTAGAGTTGTCGAAACGGTTCGCGGGCGGCGAGCAGGCCCGGGCCGGCAATCCCGTAGCGTAAGAGAAACTTTCGGCGACTGCGGTTCATAGATCATCCCGTTTTCCGTCGACATAATCCGGCTTTGGTTTCAGCCGATAGCATCGGGAATCTTCCGTGTCTACCGGTAAAGTTTGTTATGCTCTAGGCGTAAGCCTTTCGACGGCTGCTGCCCGTCGGCGCGGACCGAGTTCGGATCGAAACGAACATCGATCATGACAACGATCGTCAAACCCGTCGCACGAACTCGACATTAGATCGAGGTAAAAGATATGACCGACGACGACCTAAAATTATTTCAGCAAGAAATGGCCGATGTCCGGCCCATCGATCAATCCGGCCGAGCCATTCTGACCCATCGCGAGGCGCCCACGCCCGGCCAGCTTTACAGGCGCGAATCGGCCCAGCGCGGTACTGCCTTCGATGAAAACCAGCTTCCGACGGCGTTCGTCGAATTCGTTCATCCCGAGGCCATCATCAGTTTCAAGCGCGACGGCATTCAAAACGGCGTCTTTCGCAAGCTGCAGCAGGGCGGCTACACGATCGAAGCGATGTTGGACTTGCACGGTCTGACGGTGGAGCAGGCGCGCCACGAAGTCTATCGATTCATCCGCGACTGCGTGCGCCACGACGTGCGATCGGCTCTGATCAGCCACGGCAAGGGGCGCGGTAACAAGGAGCAGAAGCCCTTGCTGAAGAGCTATCTGACGCGTTGGCTGCCGATGTTTCCCGAGATTATGGCTTTTCACAGCGCGCAGAAGTGGCACGGCGGCGCCGGCGCGGTGTATCTGCTGCTCCGCAAGAGCGAGAAACAGAAGGAAAAAACCCGCGAACGCCTGGGGCTGTCCTCGGGCAAACCCGTACCCTGACCGTCGCAGCAGATGCGTCGAGAAGGGATTCCCGATCTACTACTTCCGCATCCCGTTTTACGCTGGTTCCCAAACTCCCTTTTGGGAACCTATTTCGAGACGCTCCTGCGTCTCGATTCGCATGCGGCTGCGAGAAGCCGGAGCTTCTCGGGCATAGCGCCCAAGCGGAGCTCTCAGCTTTATACGCAAGTGTCTGCGTGATTCGAATAATGCCTCCGAATCCGTCATTCCGGCAGGGATGCCGGAATCCAGTGCCAAGGAGGGTAGCTCCCCGATCTCCACAAATTTATCGATGAACTCGTGAACCTCTCTCGATAAACAACAGTTGTCCCTATATGGATAAACAACCTTGTGTGTACATTCTCGCCAGTCGGCGGAACGGGACACTCTATGTTGGAGTGACCTCGGATTTGATCAAACGGGTTTTCCAACATCGGAATGGATTTATCGAGGGATTTACGAAGCGATACGAGGTTCACCATCTGGTTTGGTACGAACTCCACGAGCCGATGGAAAGCGCCATCTTGCGGGAAAAGCAAATCAAGAGATGGCCCCGCGTTGCAAAGCTGGGCTTAATCGAGCAGAGTAATCCGGAGTGGCGGGATTTGTGGACGAATTTGACTGCCAGTTCGTGAGAAGTTTTTGGTGACTGGCCAACTACCATCCCTGGCCCTAGATTCCGGCATCCCTGCCGGAATGACGAGTCTGAGGGCGTGATTCGAGTCTCGCGAGTATTTGTGTATAACGATCAGAGCAGAGCATAGGCGCCCGCGGAATGGACCGTTTGCCATTTGGAGAAGTTCGAACGATCATGGACTTGAGCGAAATCGGAAACCGCATTGCTCGCCATTTCGTGGACGAAGACGGCCATCTGAGCGTCGAGCCTTTGGGCGAAGGGCTGATCAACGATACTTTTCTGGTTGTCGCCGAACCGCCTGGCGGGGGGCGATTCGTTCTTCAACGCATCAACCGTCGGGTTTTCCCGGAGCCCCGGTTGATCATGGAGAACCTGCGGGTTCTGTTGAGCCATATTACGGAACGTCAAGCCGGCACCGACGCCGTCCGCGATCTGAGATTTCCCGAAATTCGGCCCACCCGCGCCGGCTTAAGCTTCTGGGTCGACGATGAGGGCGACTTTTGGCGCGCCCTCAGCTTCATTCCGGATACACGGAGCCAAAACACCTTGCAGGATTCCGCCCAGGCGGAAGATGTGGGTTATGCCCTGGGTCGGTTCCATGCCTTGACCAGCGATCTCGATGCCTGTTTGCTGCACGACACCTTGCCTGGATTTCACATCGCACCCCGGTACCTCGCCCGTTTCGATCGAGTCGTCGCCAATGGCGTAGGGGCCTCGGAAAATGCGGAGCTTCGTTTCGCCCTGGATTTCGTGAACGCCCGCCGCTCTGTTTTTGCCGTTCTGGAAGAGGCCAAGCTACCCCTCAGAGTCATCCACGGCGATCCCAAGCTCAATAACGTGCTGTTCGACGCGCAGAGCGGACGCGCCGCCAGTCTGATCGATCTCGACACGGTGAAGCCGGGACTCGTTCATTACGACTTGGGGGATTGCCTCCGCTCCTGCTGCAATCGATCGGGCGAAGCGGCGGACGATTCCGCGAAAGTGACGTTCGATCTCGACGTCTGCCGTGCCATTCTCCGGACTTATTTCGCCGAAACCGGGGCTTTTTTGACGGACATCGAGCGCTACTATTTGTACGACGCGATTCGGCTGCTTCCCTTGGAGCTCGGTTTACGTTTCCTGACCGACCACTTGGAAGGCGACCGCTATTTCAAGGTCGAGCAGCCGGGGCAGAACTTGCAGCGGGCTCTGGTCCAGTTCCGTTTGGCGGAAAGCGTCGAGGCACAGGAAAAATTCATCCGGAACGTGATCGACGAGCGGCCTTGATATACTTCTCCGCCAAAACAAAAAGAGTCACTGTATATCGACATGGCGCGCTGGCGGCCTCCATCCTCCAAATCCTCACCTTACATCACTGCGGAAGGCGCGGAGAAGCTTCGGGCCGAACTCAAGGGGCTTTGGGAGCGCCGCGCCGATGTGACCAAGCATCTTTCGGCCGCTGCCGCCGAAGGTGACCGGTCGGAGAATGCCGAATACATCTACCGGAAAAAAGAACTAAGAGAGATCGACCGGCGCACCCGCTACCTGCAGAAACGGCTGCCGGAGCTTAAAGTCGTCGCCCAATTGCCCTCGGACCGGGAGCGCGTCTTTTTCGGTGCCTGGGTCACACTCGAGAACGCCGATGGCGAGGAATCCACGTATCGTATCGTGGGTCCCGACGAATTCGATCCGCAGAAAGGCTGGATCAGCGTCGATTCGCCCATGGCTAGAGCCCTGCTCAAGAAAGCCATCGACGACGAAGTGATCGTCAATGCGCCCACGGGACCGCTGCGATGCGTGATCGTGGACATCGGTTACAAGCCGGAGAGGTCCTGAAGTCGTTCGGGCCCGATTGCGCCGGCGTTCCAACTCGCCGCCGTCCGCTGTTCAAGGCGCGAGCAACGTTCAGCCGCTTCTCGGCGAACCTGTCAGGCGTGCGTAATCCTCGACCGTATCGACATCGATGCCGGCTTCCGGCAAGTCGACGAATAGGGTGGATCGAAGATGCCGCACGATGATTTTCTTTGCGCCTTCATCGCCCGCAAGACCAGCCAAATCGCCGAAAAGCGAACGGTGAAACACCGCCGGTGCGCCGAACGCATCGCTATACCGGGAGGCGACGATCGGCGGATGAGATGCACTGAACGCTTCGACCAGGCGGTTCAAGTGACGGTAATCGATCAAAGCCTGATCGCACAAAGCCAGAAGCACCGCGTCCAGTTCCGGCGCCGTGCTGTTGAGCGCCGTCACTCCCATCCGGATCGAGCTGCCGATGCCTTCTTCCCAGTCCGGATTGATAACGGTCAGCAGCCGAAGCCCTTCGAGTTCGTGGGCGCATGCCTCGGCGCCGGCGCCGAGAATGACTGCGATTTTCGAGCATCGCGAGGCCAGGGCCGACTTCGCCGCCCGGCGCAGGAGGCTTTCTCCGCGATAGTGCAGCAGCTGTTTGGGCTTGCCGAGACGCCGGGAGCCTCCTGCGGCAAGCAGCACCAGGCCGATTTCCGGCTGGTTCGGGTTGGTTGACATCGTTGGGCGCCTCGGGCATTTTGCCGAATAGACATCTTAAACCGCATGTCCGGTGCGGTTTCCATTATAGCCAGAGGAGGGAACACATGATCGCGCTGAACGTCAACGGCAAAAGTTATCAAGTGGACGTTTCCGGAGACACCCCCTTGCTCTGGGTTCTGCGGGATCATCTCGGGCTCACCGGCACCAAGTACGGCTGCGGCGTGGCCGTGTGCGGCGCGTGTACCGTACATGTCGACGGCGAACAGGCTCGCGCCTGCATCACCCCGGTGTCCAGCGTGGGCGGCAAACAGGTGACGACCATCGAAGGCTTGTCCGCACAGGGCGATCATCCGGTACAGAAGGCCTGGATCGAAGTGGACGTGCCGCAATGCGGCTACTGCCAGTCGGGCCAGATCATGGCGGCCGCTGCGCTGCTCGCGAAAAATCCCAATCCCGGCGATGCCGATATCGACACTGCGATGTCCGGCATGTTGTGCCGCTGCGGAACCTATCAACGCATCCGCAAGGCGATACGCCGGGCCGCGGATATGGCAAAAGGAGCTTAGCCATGAGCATCGAACCCGCCAATCCGGGACGCCGGCAATTCCTCAAATCGTCCGCGGCGCTCGGAGGCAGCCTGGTCATTGCCTTTTATCTGCCGCGCACCATGAAGTTCGCCATGGCGGCGGAAGATCCGGCCAAAACTTATCCGCCCAATGCCTTCATCCGCATCGGCGAGGATGAAACCGTCACGATCCTGATCAACAAGTCCGAAATGGGACAGGGCGTTTACACCTCCCTCGCGATGCTGGTGGCCGACGAGCTGGAGGCCGACTGGAGCAAGGTCAGGATCGAAGCCGCTCCGGTTGCGCCGGTTTACAACCATACCGTCTGGAACATACAGGCTACGGGCGGCAGCACGAGCGTCGCGACCTCCTGGGAGCAGCTCCGCAAGGTGGGTGCGGCCGGGCGGACGCTTTTGATTCAGGCCGCCGCCGATACCTGGAAGGTCAAGCCGGACTCCTGTCGTGCCGAGAACGGCTATGTCATCCATACGCCGACCCGGCGGCGCCTGTCCTACGGTGCATTGAGCGCCAAGGCCGCCGAGCTGCCGATGCCGGCCCAAGTTAAACTTAAAGATCCCAAGCAGTTCAAGCTGATCGGCAAGCCGACCCGCCGTCTCGATACGCCGGCCAAGACCAACGGCACGGCCCAATTCGGGATTGACGTGCAGTTGCCGGGGCTGTTGACCGCCCTGATTGCGCGGCCGCCGGTGTTCGGCGCCAAAGTGAAGAGCTTCGATGCCGCCAAAGCCAAGGCCGTAGCCGGCGTGGTCGACGTGGTTCAGGTTCCGTCCGGCATCGCCGTGGTGGCTAAGGATTTCTGGTCGGCCAAGAAGGGACGCGATGCTCTGGAGATCGTGTGGGATCGCGGGGCGAATGCCGATCTCTCTTCCGCGAAGCTTCGCGAGGATTTCGCCCGATTGGCCAGGATGTCGGGGCTTCCGGCCAAGGAAAGAGGCGATGCAACCGGCATTCTCGCCAAAATCGCCAAACCGTTCAGCGCCGAGTACGAAGTGCCTTATCTGGCCCACGCTCCCATGGAGCCCTTGAACTGCACGGTGGATCTTCGCGAGGACCGCTGCGAGATTTGGACCGGCACCCAGTTCCAGACAGCCGACCGCAACCGGGCGGCTACCATCGCAGGGCTCAAGCCGGAACAGGTCGAGCTTCACACAACCTTTCTCGGGGGCGGTTTCGGTCGGCGGGGAAACCCGCAGTCCGATTTCGTCAGCGAGGCTGTGCACGTCGCGAAGGCGGTGAAGAAACCGGTCAAGGTGGTTTGGACCCGCGAGGACGACATCAAGGGCGGCTACTATCGCCCGGCCTTCCACGACCGGCTGACCGCAGGCCTCGATGCGAAAGGCAGGCTGGTCGCCTGGACCCATACCATCGTCGGCCAATCCATCGCCATCGGGACGCCGTTCGAAGGTGCAATGGTGCGGGACGGAGTCGATGTGTCATCCGTCGAAGGAGCGGCCGATCTGCCCTATGCGATTCCGAACATCCGCGTCGATCTGCACAGTCCCAAGCTCGACATTCCGGTGCTGTGGTGGCGTTCGGTGGGTCATTCGCATACCGCATTCGTGGTCGAGAGCTTCATCGACGAAGTTGCGCATGCCGTCCGCAAGGACCCGTACCGGTTCCGCTACGAACTGCTGACGAAGCATCCCCGGCATCGGGGCGTCCTCGAACTGGCGGCGAAGAAAGCCGGCTGGGGCTCGGCCCTCCCTAAAGGCCGCGGGCGCGGCATCGCCGTGCATTCCTCGTTCGGCAGCTATGTGGCGCAAGTCGCCGAGGTTTCGGTGGAGGACGGACAACCCAGAGTGCATCGGGTCGTCTGTGTCATCGATTGCGGCCAAGTGGTCAACCCGGACACCATCGCGGCGCAAATGGAAAGCGGCATCGTCTGGGCGCTTTCCGCGGCGCTCTACGGGGAAATCACTCTGAACAAGGGCGAAGTGGAGCAGAGCAATTTCACCGACTATCCGATCTTGCGGATCGACGAGATGCCGGCGGTCGAGGTGCACATCGTACCTAGCCGGGAGCCGCCGTCCGGCGTGGGCGAACCCGGGGTGCCGCCGCTGGCTCCGGCCGTTGCCAACGCGCTGTTCGCCGCGACGGGCAAACGCGTCCGCTCGCTGCCTTTGTCCAAGCACGATCTCAAAACCGCTTAAGGGAAATCCCCATGTCGCAAAGCAAGGAATTGCAGGACATTCTGGCCGCACTTAAGGACGGCGGAAAGCCGCGAGCATTGGCGACCGTAATCGAGGCCAAAGGCTCGACTTATCGGCGTGCCGGCGCGCGCCTGCTGATTCTGGAAGACGGCTCGACGGTCGGCGGTGTCAGCGGCGGCTGCCTGGAAGCCGATATCTGCGCCCGCTCCGAAGACATTGCCGCGGACGGTCGGCCGGCAGTCGTCACTTACGACCATACCTCCGATGCGGATTTGGTGTTTGGACTGGCGCTGGGCTGCAACGGCGTAATCCGCATCCTGGTCGAACCGCTGTTGCAAGGGGAGATTCCTGCCTATCTTCAGGCCGTCGAAAATAGTCTCGGATCACGCCGACCGCTAGCGGTGGCCGTGGTCGTCGGCTGCGGAGGCGATCTTCGTCACCGATCGGGTGAGCGTCTATGGATCGGCGCGGATAACGCCATCGGCGGAGAACTTGGACAAAGCCCGTATGCCGAGCGAATCGTCGACGATGCACGGATGGTGTTGAGCAGCGGCCGATCGGAACTAAAAACTTACGGCAGCGGTTCGGGCGAGCTCGAGATTTTCGTCGAGGCGATCCGGCCGCCGTTGGCTTTGATCATCTTCGGTGCCGGCCATGACGCGATTCCCTTGGCGGATCTGGCCAAACGGCTGGGCTGGGATGTCACGGTAGTCGATGGCCGCCCCGCGTATGCCGCACGGGAGCGCTTTCCGATGGCGGACGAGGTGCGTTTGTGCCGGGCCGACGCCGTGGCGAACGAGATTTCGCTCGAAGGAGCCGGCGCGGCGGTGGTAATGAATCACAATTATCATCGCGACCGGGCCATTCTCGCCCATTTGTTGCATTCGCCAGTGTCTTATATCGGCATGCTCGGTCCGCGTAAGCGCACTCAAAAGATGCTCGAAGAATTGGCCCAAGACGGTTTGAGCTTAGATGAAGCTCGACTAGGTCGCCTCCACGGTCCCGTCGGCCTGGACATCGGCGCGGAAACGCCGGAACAGGTAGCCTTGTCCATCATCGCCGAAATCCTGGCCGTCTCGTCCGACCGTTCGGGGGCACCCCTCAAGTACCGCGAAGCGCCGATACACGATAGCCGGGCCTAGTGCGCTTTCCGCGATACGCCGGCGCGGGAATTCTCGGCCAGACGTAGGTCGGCAATTCTTTGCCGACACATGGGCCCGAGTAACCAGCGGATCAGAACGACCGGCTTTTTTCCCGACGGTAGGTCTGTGCCACGGCGATGAAAGCCAGGAAGTCGTAGATGGCATGGATGAGAATGGGGATGACCAGATTGCGTTCGCCGCCGAAATCGAGCGCGATCCCGAGATAAACGCCGGTAAGTCCGGCAAGCAGTGCATAAAGAGGCGTGACCCAATGCACCAGGGCAAATACCAAGTTGCTGAAGGCGATGCCGCCTATCCATCCCCAGTTTTGTTCGAACCAGGGCTGAAGCAGGCCGCGAAACAGGATTTCTTCGGAAATGCCGGCCAAAAAGCCCAGGTACAGCAATTCTTGCCAGCGATAGCGGCTCAGAAAAGGCCCTAGTTTTTCTACCAAGAAGTTCTTTACCGCACGCATGCCGCTCCAAGGCAGGTTATAGGACAGGGCAAACAGCAAATAGAGGGGCAATGTGCCCACGATGCCCCAAACCAAGGCCATCGGGCTGAATCCGATATGCGCCAACGGATTGATCGAAACCGCCCAGCCTATCACGTAGGCAAGGAGAATCAGGCCGCCTTCGAACCAGGTGGCGATCTTCAGGAATTGGTTATATCGAGTGGGGGGTTGTTGGTCTAACATGGTTTCACATCATGTGGAGGCTTCAGCAGCCGTATTCAAGGTACGATTTTCCCAAACGGCCACGGAAAGATAGGCTATTAGGCTGGCCGCCAGAGATGCCAGATAAGGGGTCGCCAGCTCCAGCGCATAACTGCCGATCAGCCACACGGTCATGCCGACGACCAGCGCTGCGGCAGCGCTTTTGGCTTGGCCGATGCGAGTGAACAAGCCGAGCAGGATGACGACGAAAATCGGTGCGCCGCCGAAGGCTGACGCCTCTTCCACAAGCGCATACACGCCTTCGGCGTAGAGCGCCAACACATAGGCCACGATACCGAAGATCAACACGCCGGTGCGGGCAATGCGGACCTTGCCGGATTCGGATACGTTTCCCGCCAAAGGGATCACGAGGTTGTGGGAAACCAGAGCCGAGGCGGCGAGGAGGGCGCTGTCCACGGTCGAGAGAATCGCGGAAATCAGGGCTCCGGCGAACAGCACGTAGGCAAAAGTGGAGAGGTGCTCTTGCGCGAGTCTCGGCAGGATCTGCTCCGGATTTTCGAGTTCCGGCAGCAGGTGAACGCCGAGCAGTCCGATAAAGACCGGAATCGATCCGGCCAGCAGATACAGTCCGCCTCCCGCCAGACAGCTCGCTCGGGCGACATGATGGGAGCGGCTCGCCAGGATGCGTGCGCACAGCTCCTGAGCGAACAATGAGCCGGTGATCGGTATCGCCCAAGTTTCAATCACTTCCAGCAGTGGTTTCTCGCCGCCGCCGAACAGCCTGAGTCGAGATGGCTCGATCGCACCGAAACTTTCTGCTAAGCCGCCGTTGGCCTTGGTTACGGCGTAAAAAAGAACGGCAAGGCCGACGATGAGCGCGATGCCCTGGATCAGGTCGGTGATGACATCGGCGAACAAACCGCCGTAAACCGTATAAATAATGACCACCGTCGCCGCTATCGTGATGGCGATTTCGACCTCGAAATCGGAAGAGGCCGAAATGACTTGTCCGAACGCACGAATCTGTGCCGCGGCCCACATGATGGACGTCGGGGCGAGCATAAGCACCGCCAGCCGCTCGACTTTGGGGGAATAACGGATTCGGAACAAATCCGCCAAAGTCGTGAGTTTTCTGCGCCAAAGGGGCACCGCGAAAAAGAGTCCCATCAGAAGGAGACAAGCGGCATAGCCGAAAGGATCGGCAGACCCGCCGGAAAGTCCTGACTGGTAGATCGATCCGGCGGCCCCGATGCAGGTTTCCGCCCCGAACCAGGTGGCGAAAACCGTGAAAGTGCCTAGCTTAAGCCCAAGCCTACGGCCGGCTAAAAGATAATCGTCCTCGCTGGATATATGTCTGGACACCAGCATGCCGATCAGCAGCTGGACCAGGATGTAGGCGACGATGCCGAGCAGCACGATATTCATGGGCGGCAGCACACTAAGGCAAATTGGTGAAGCGATGGGCGCGTAATTCTAACGGAAAATGGCACCACAGATTAAAACTTGCGCTGTGATGCGTCGAATACGCGTAAAGGGTTGATGTGATGGAAGAATATCCGCCCTGGAAAGCGGTCAATTCTAGGCTGATACGCGCCGAACCGTTGTCGGACGTTCGTCGAACAGGTCGGTTGATCGCGCCTGGCGCCATTCTCGTCTCGCTTTTGTTAGAAGGAGAGTTTGCTTTGTCTGGCAGACCAGGGGCTTGGGCATGGGCTTGGGAACTCGGCTTGAAGCCTTTGCCCGAGTATTCTAGGTGTTTGTCATCGCCGTCGACGAGGGGGTAAAGGCAAACGTCAGGCGATATTGGCGATATTATTGCGGCATATCGCCGGAAACCGCTGAACCGATGGCAGCTTTCGCCTGACTGCCGAGTTCAGCGGGGGCGATCGGTTTTAACCTTTTTTAACCTTCTCCGGGAAACAGCCCTACCGAGCCCGGTTTGAGGCGCTTACAGGCTACGACGATATCCTCCACGTGGCATCTGTATTTACCTGCTCCGGAGGCATCGCCGCTGCATTCCTCGCAAACCAGCTTCCCTTGGTCTTTAGCTTCGGAAACATACCATCCGTAGCCTTGCGTTTCGCAGAACCGTCTTGTGAATTTGTCGATGGTGTACTTATCGGTAGCTTTTTGCGAGGCTTCGTCCTTTACGGCACATTTTTGCGCCGGTATCGTATTTCCCATGAGGGTTCGCTCTATATATTCGGCCGCAAACGCCGTGCCGCAGGAAAAGAAGACGGCGGCCAACACGCAAAGTAATTTGGAACTTAACGCTCTTGTTCTCATGAAGGTGACCTCTTGATGGTGGTCTCGTAATACGAGGCGACGATTAGTTCAAAACTCGGATATTCATTTGGGCCGCCTCTTCGGACAGTTGCTGGCGAATCGGGTCGTATTTGTCGTTTTCACTCAACTTCACCATCGCGATGACGCCGACCAGCGCGATCGTTGCGAGAGCGACATAAATCCAGAAATAATCTTTCTTTACTGCTTGGTTCTCGACATTCATTTTTTTCACCCTAATCCGGTTATAAGCTGGCCTTCAATGGCCAGGGGTTGTTAGGAGCCAGAGTTGCCGCAGATGCCGATAAAAGGTATAAGGTCATTGCGGTTTCTGCGTTTAGAATACGAAGAAGCCCGTTTTGGAACCCGGAAAACGGGGCCCTATCGATACTTTTCAGGCTGCAGCAGGGCATGCGGGAACGCCCGGCCGCTGCTTTTGGTATCGGGTCAATACTTTATGCCCGGCTTGTAAGTCCTGTCAACTAGGGCGCTTCGATTATTTTGGGCGAGCGATGAGGTCGCCGGCGTGATCGATATCCGCTCACGACAGCCGTCTCCGAATCACGTGGCGCGTCTTTATGCCGACGGATCAGGCGGTCATGCTCGAATCGTCGATTTTGAGGCTGAGGTGTTGCGGTCTGGCCGAGTCGCCTAGCTTAATCGCCAGGGCAATCAGATAGACATCCATGACGCCGTAATAACAGATTACAAAACGGTCGAAGAATCGAAGTAGCGGATTATGGATGTTTTCCTGCTCGGTGATGGTCAAAACGGTACCGTCGCCGTCTTCTTCGAGTTCGTAAATCCAAGTACCGCTCAAGGGAAGGTCGTCGCCGACGATTTTGGTGACGAGGCGTGAAGGCAGTTTACGTTCGACTACTCGAAAATGTACTCGGCTATGCTGGGAACAGATTTCGTACCAGCTGGGCAGCCCGTCGATATCGGGACCGCGCTCGGTACGGTGCAATCCCGGCCGCCACGTCGCGTAAGATTCGAAATCATTGATGATGTCCCAAACCTTATTCGGCGGGGCGCTAAGGCGGATCCGGCTGGCGGCCACATGGGTTTTCGGCAATTTTCTCCCGACGAACGTCGCCGCCAAGATCAAGACGGCGAATAGCAGCACGATGAAGAAAAAAGTCGTCATATTGCCGACCCCGGCGGCCAGGAAGCCAAATTTCCGTTGAGAGTCCGGAAGAACGACGGAGGAACGCTCCTCCGCTGGACTTAATCTTGCCAGCTATTATAGGGGTTCGTCGACAAACTCGTGTTGTAATAACGCGGATCGTAAGTCACTTCTTCACCCAACCAGCCGGGTTTCTCGAACGTTTCGTCCGGATTTCCCAGTTCGATTTCCGCGACCACGAGGCCGGTGTTGTCGCCCTCGAAAACGTCGATTTCCCATGTATGGGGCCCCACGTCGACGAAGTACCGGGTTTTTTCGATTAGGGGCCTGCGGCTCAAGGTGCTCAACATGGTGTGAGCGTCGTTTGCCGGAATTTCGTATTCGAACTCCTGCCGCTGGGTACCTATGGTAACGCTCTTGATGTTGAGCCAAGCCCGGTCGCCGCAAACCCTCACCCGGACCGAGCAATGGATTTCGTTATTGAGATACCCCTGACGAAAATAGGCGGAATCCCTGACCGAATTGCGCCAACTGTCGTTTAGGACCAAAAATTTACGTTCGATTTCAAGCGCCATCGTCGATATCTGCCGTGGAAGAAGGTGATGCGGTCTCGGTCGAGAGCCGCGATCCGAATGCAGCGCTTATTCCTGTGCATCCGCCCAGTCTTCCCAGTAGGGTTTCGGATGAAACCGTTCGCTCAAGAAATCGACGAAGGTTCTAACTTTGGCCGACAAGTGCTTGCGATGCGGGTAAACCGCATGAATCTCCAAGGGCGCCGGTACGTAATCGGTGAGCACCGGGTTCAGTCTGCCTTTGCGGATGTCCTGGCCGACCATATAAGTCGGCAGCAACACCAAGCCCAGACCGTTGATCGCGGCCATGCGCAAGGCATCTGCGACATTTGCTTCCATGTTGCCGGTGACCTTGACCACGGTGGTTTCGCCGCCGGGTATGCTGAACTGCCATTGGTCGCGCGGCGGCAAGCTGGAGTTGGTCAAGCAGTTGTGCTTACGGAGATCGTCCGGCGTCTTGGGTATTCCGTGCTTATTGAAGTACTGGGGCGAGCCGCAAACGATACGCTGAGAGCTGCCCAGCTTGCGGGCGATCAGACTGGAATCGCGCATTTCGTCGAGATGAATCGCAAGGTCGAATCCTTCCTCGATCAAATCGATATAGCCCGCCTGCAGCACCAGCTCGACGTTCACCTCCGGAAACGCCTCCATGTAGGCGGCTATCGCCGGTGCCAAATGGTACGCGCCGAAGAACGGCGTCGCATTCACCTTGAGAGTTCCGCGGGGTTCCGTTTGCAACCGGGTGACGGCGATTTCCATTTCTTCCATTTCGTCGAGAATCTGCAGGCAGCGTTCCAGATAAACCATTCCAACCTCGGTGAGGCTGAGATTTCGGGTCGTGCGGTTCAACAGCCTGATTCCGAGGCCGTTTTCCAGTTGCATCACGTGCTTGGTCGCCATGGCTCGGGACAGTCCGAGTTCTTTGGCAGCCGAAGCGAAACTCCCGGCTTTCGCGACCTTGGTGAATACCAACATGCTAGTCAATTTATCCATGGTGATCCGAGTTGATAGTTTTAATTATGGAAACAATTCGTAAAGGTTATTAGATATTGTAAACCAACTTTGTTGCTCTATAGTCTACAGTCGTGGGCAAAAAGTTTTAGCCTCAGGAGGTGGTCACATGAGACGTAGCTTAGGACTGATAGTCGCATTAATCGCCGCCTCGGGAACGGGAGCGTCCCAGGCAGCCGAAGATGTTAGACAAATTGCGGAGTCCAGTATTGCAAAGTGGAATGCGGCTTTCGCCAAAGGCAAAGTCGACGAGATTCTGTCTTTGTATGCCGATAATGCAATGCTGGTACAGCCTAACGGTTCAGTATCGAAAAGTGTCGGCGAAATCCGCGCGTTTTGGCAAACACTGATTCAGAAAGGCGTTTATGCGATGGATGTCGTCGATGTGCGCGGCGAGAAGGACGATACCATCGTCGCAACGACGAAGTTGTCCGACATCAAGACGCTGCAAGGTCCGTCGCAAGTGATGAAGTATCGCTACGACGGGGTACTTTACAGTGTATTGAAACGTCAAGCGGACGGAAGCTGGAAGGCGCAAGTCCAGCAATGGACCGGTAACCACAAGATTTAAAGTCTGAAGAGAATGGCCAATCCACCTGTTGAGAGGTAAAAACAGCGATGGTCCGAAATCGACCTGAGAATCAGGTATTCCGAAAAAGAGCTTCATGGGAAGCTCTTTTTTTTGTCAAAGGAAAAGAGGACGGACATGTCGATCGATGCTTCACATGCTTTTTGCGTTGCCTTTCGGATGTTAGACTATATTCCCTACTATTTAAGTTGGAATTTCACCCGTCGACACGATTGGGTGTGCTGATTTTATCAATAGACAAAAGGAGAATCTGATGACTCATGAACTTCCCCCGTTACCTTATGCCAAGAATGCGTTGGAGCCGCATATCTCTGCAGAAACTCTCGAATACCATTACGGTAAACATCATCAGACGTATGTCACCAACCTCAATAACCTGATCGGCGGGACCGAATTCGAGAATCTGTCCCTGGAAGACATCATCAAGAAATCCTCGGGCGGTATTTTCAACAACGCCGCTCAAGTCTGGAATCACACGTTCTATTGGAATTGCCTGAAACCTAACGGCGGCGGAGAACCCGCCGGAGCATTGGCCGGCGCGATCAATCAATCGTTCGGCTCGTTCGAAAAGTTCAAAGAAGAATTCACCAAGTGCGCCATCGGCACATTCGGTTCGGGCTGGGCTTGGCTGGTGAAGAACGCAGACGGCAGTCTCGCGATCGTCAGCACCAGCAACGCCGGCAACCCAATGACGAGCAATCAAACGCCGCTGCTCACCTGCGACGTTTGGGAGCATGCCTACTACATCGACTATCGCAACGCCCGTCCGAAATACGTCGAGTCATTCTGGAACCTGGTCAACTGGGATTTCGTCGAGAAGAATTTCGGCGTTTAGGTATTATTAATCAGGCCCGTAAATACCCTCCTGGTATTTCGGGCCGCCGCCCAGGCCCGGTACACGCCCGGCCTGGGCTCACGCGGCTTGTCGCCGCGCCGGGGCATCCCTGCCCCGGATTAACCCGGCCTATATTTATAGGCCGGGTTAATAATAAATAACGGATCGGCAGTTCGTCGATCCAAATCATTTTACGAGGCCGTTAATCGTTTTCGATTAACGGCTTTTTTGTCGCCTAATCAGGGAGCGCAGTGGCCAGTGCAATCCACCCGGAGGGAAGAGCGCAAACGTCTACAGTTAAGGAAGCTCTGAATAAGTGAATTCCGTTCATGTCCCTTCGACAGGCTCACGAGAGCACTCGACAAGCCTGTCCTGAGCCGAGTCGAAGGGCTTGTCCTGAGCCCATCGAAAAACTTAATCAGAGCTTCCTTGTTTCCGAGCGGCGAAAGCTGCGCTTCGGCGGCCGGGGAGGAGCACGGCCAAGAATAAGCCGAGAGACTGTTTGTGCATGGCCGTTGACAAATAGGTAATCCTACGTGTGATATGTAGCCTCCAACCCGTGCTCCTCCCCGTTCCGAAACGCCCATGACCGTAAAGCTGAAACCCTTGGTCCTATTGCTATTGGCGGCACTTCTGGTAGCCGGCTGTGCTAGCCGGCCGCCCGCGAAGTCGCCGAAAAAAATCGGTAAGGCCAATGTCTCTCCTCCGACCCGGCTATCCCGGAACTCGTCCGCACAAGCCTCCGCGGCTGCGCGGCGTAGGCCCGAATCATCCTACCCTTCGATCCGCAGTTCATCCGGAGGCAGTCATTACCGGGCATTCCGGATCACCGGGGATTACGCCGGCTACCCGGCGCTTCAACAGTTCATCGAATACATGGTCAGCCGGCACGGATTTTCCCGCGAGTATCTGAGCGGCGTGTTTTCGCAAGCCAAGCGTAAACAGTGGACGCTCGATTACCTGGGTAAACAGGCCGATGCGGTTGGACAGCCGCGCCCCGGAGCCTGGTCGCGCTACCGCTCCAAGTTTCTTACCGAGAAGCACATCTCCAGCGGGGCCGCCTTCTGGCGCCGTCATGCTTCGGCGTTGGAGCGTGCCGGCGCGCTGTACGGCGTGCCGCCCGAGTACATTCTCGGGATCATGGGAGTGGAGACGATTTACGGCGCCAATGTGGGCAACCATCGGGTGATCGATGCGCTGACCACGTTATCGTTCGATTACCCGCGCCGGGGAGACTATTTCAAGACCGAACTGGAAAAGTTCCTGTTGATGGCACGGGACGAACGGGTCGATCCGTTCTATCCGGTAGGCTCTTATGCCGGCGCGATGGGTCTGGGCCAATTCATGCCCAGCAGTTTTCTGCAATGGGCGGTGGATTTCGACGGTGATGGTCACCGCGATTTGTGGAATCCGGTAGATGCAATCGGCAGCATCGCCAATTATTTCGCAGCCCACGGCTGGCGGCCGGGCGAACCGGTGGTGACCGCCGCCCGGGGCAGCGCCATGGCCAGAAATCTCGAATCGGGGTTCGATACCCGCTATTCCCTGGCCGCTTTGACGAGCTACGGCATTCAACCCGTCGCCGCCTTAGGCCGCGATTCCACGGTGCGCTTGCTCCGCCTCAGCGCCGACTCCGGCGACGAATACTGGCTTGGTCACCAAAACTTCTACGTGATCACCCGCTACAACCACAGCACCCACTACGCCATGGCCGTGCATCAGCTCGCCCAGGCGATCAAGCGCCGTTATTTCGAGAGTGTGGCTTTACTGCAGTAACGGATGACTTGTCCGTTTTACTTACCCGGACGACTGCCCGCGGTTTTCCCAGCGCTTTCGAGACAAGACTCGGCCATGGTAGAAAAAAGCTTGAGTAGGTCGGGAATCCCTTCCCGACACCTTCGTCGGCAAAGGATTGCCGACCTACGACTTGCATGTATCCAACACATGGTTAAAAAGCCCGCACGAAGCGGGCTTTTTTTGTCTGAGCCAAAAACGGCGCAGCGCCTGAACGGGAGAAGATTTGTTAAAACGTTATCTTCCCGTAGACGGTGGCATAGGGAGAATTGTCCCGCAGCCGTTTGTAAGTGACTTGCGGATACCAGGTTCCGCTGGTGGTGGGGAGTGTCGTCAACACGTCGAAGCGCTGACCGGGAGAGATGTCTACGCTGGTGACGGTTTTCGGGGTCGGCAGGGCGCGGCCGTCCTGGACATAGATCGTGAAAGACTTGAGGTTTCCGGCGCTGTCCTTGATGGCGAAGGTGCCGTTGGTGGAGTGCAGCCCCACGAGTCGCAGCGCGACTTTCTTCGATGTCGCGGCGGCAAGCGATATCGCGGGCGAGGAGGCGGTTTTTTCTTCCTTGCCGCTTCGGCCCGGCCGAACAGGGCTACCAGGCACCAGGGCATGATATGTCTTAGTTTTAGTTGTTTTCGTTTTTCCATGTTTCTTACTCTTTTTGGCAGAAAACTCAGCACGGACATTTCGATATGTTTTTCGCCTCGCTACGGCTCTCCCCTGAGCTGATCCAAGAAGCGTGGGTTGACAATCCTTTGCCGAAAAAGGCGTCTGGCCGACAATAAGGTCAAATTGGCATATCACGAGACCGCGAGTGCAGAATTTCTCCGACCGATTGGCCCGAATTCCCGAACTGACCGCACGTTGGCGTTCCGGGAACTTGAGCGATGCCGCCTATGCGGCGCTGTATTTCTTTACCTGGCTGATTGCATTGCACGGACCGCGTTTTGCTTCGCGCAAGGTCAAGAGCGATCCGAGACCGGACGCATCAAGCTGGCTGGCGGATTTCCACCGATCGGCCGGAAGCGAGTTGGAGCGGGTGCTGGTCGACCGGATCGAGCGCTATCACTTTTTCGGTCTTATCCCGAATGTTTCGGTGGCGCTCTCGGCGTGGTTGCGCGGCGAATGGCCCCTACTGCTGACCGAGCGGATTCCGACGCCCGGAGAAGTCCTTGAAATGCAGGCGGCCGGCCGGCGGCCGGTCACGGTCGTGGCCGATTACCCGCGGCTCTTGCGGCCGGTTCTCAAGAAGCCGAACGGTTTCGCTTTCTTCGTGCACGATCTCGAACATGGCTTCAAGTTCTTTCATGACCGCAAGGTCCACGAGGGACAGAGGAAATTTTTCGGGTTGATTCTGGAGACGGTTCGGCAGGGTTTATTCAGTCCCTATCTGGGCGATAAGGTTTTTGCGGAGAAGTTCGATTACCTGATCAGCGACATGAATACCCACGTGATTCACAGCCTGCGCTTCCTGGGCGCGATTCTGATCGAGTGCATTTTGCGCCGGGAAGGGAAGGCGCCGCATGAAACGCTGTCGTCCGCAGCCGGGGACGAGTTAGCCGAACTGCTGCAAACCCTGAGCCGTTGCTGGGCGTTTTCGCCGGCCGCCGAGAAAGCGATGCTGCGTCTCATCGACGGCGGGTTCGGCGAGGCCGATGCGGCTTTGATCGAGCGGGCGGTCTCGCGGGCCTCGTAGGGCGGGTTAGGCCGGAAGGCCGTAACCCACCGAAGAACCCCACACCGGCGGGTTACGCGGAGCCTGTCCTGAGCTTCGTCGAAGGGCCTGTCCTGAGCCTGTCGAAGGGCTAACCCGCCCTACAGCGAACGTTCATTTGAATGCCCTCGGGAATTACGCCGTTTCCACAACAGCCGCCTTGATTCCCGGCTCTTCGGGCCGTTCGATGACCAGTGCCGGCCGGGACTCCCCGACGCCGATGGTCGCCAGATCCCAGATCAGCAGAACCAGGCCGACGGCGGTGACGATTCCGAAAATCAGCCGCCAAAACATGGCCTGCGTGAACCAGGGGTGGGTCTGGGCGGCGAAATAACCGCTCCAGGTCGAGCCTTCGATAGCACGTTCGATGAACGATTGCTCGTAGCCGGCGATGAGCAGGGCCACGGTCATGCCGACCACGCCGAGATTCAAGAGGACCATCGACCATTTCCACTTCCAGCCGTTGTCGGCGAGATTGGCGCCCATCCACACATTGCCGCGCCACTGTTGTACCGCGAGATAGAAGAAGGCGATATTGATCGTGGCGTAAGCCCCGAAGAACGATAAATGGCCGTGGGAAGCCGTCCATTGAGTGCCGTGGGTGTAGAGATTGATTTGCGGCAGGGTGTGCATGAAGCCCCAGACGCCGGCGCCGAAGAAGTTGCCGAAAGTGTGCGCGATCACCCAGCCCAGCGCGGGATGATTGGTGCTCTTGAACTTGTGGACGCCGGCGTCATAGATGGAGTGCACCACCATGGCGACCAGCGGAATCGGCTCCAGGGCGGAGAAGAAGCCGCCGATGGGGAACCAGTACTCGGGGGTGCCGATCCAGAAATAGTGATGGCCCAGCCCCAGGATGCCCGAACCGAACATCAGCGCCACCTCGATGTACAGCCAGGTCTGGACGATCTTGCGCCGGGCGCCCAGGAGCTTCATCAGGCTCCAGGCCATGATGCAGCCGACCAGCACCTCCCAGGTCGCTTCCACCCAGAGATGGACCACCCACCACCACCAATAGTGATCCACGGTCACGTTGGTGGTGTAGAACATCCCCGCCAGATAGAGACCGACCAGGGCGACCAGATCGAGTGTGAGCACGCCGGAGACGCCGGACCAGCGGCCCTTGGAAAAGGTGCCCGCGACGTTGTAGAAGAACACCAGCATGCCGGCGACGATGCCGATATCCGCCCACCGAGGTGCCTCGATGTATTCGCGCCCTTCGTTGATCAGCCACCGGGTGGTATCGTCGCCCGCGCCGATTTGCAGGAACAGATACACCAGCACGACGACGCCGACCGCGGCCGTCAGCACCCAGAAGGCGATCTCCCCGAGCTTGAGCCCGACGATCTCGACTCCGCTCTCTTCTTCGAGAAACCAGTAGACGGCCCCGATGAACCCGTACAGCATCCACACGATCATCGCGTTGATGTGGAGCATGCGGTTCACGCTGAAATCCAGGGTTTCGAACAGAAAGCCGGGAGCGAGGAACTGAACGGCGGCGAGCAGGCCGAACAGGATTTGCGCCACGAAAAGAACCATCGCGACAATAAAATATTTCACCGCGAGCTTTTGTCCGCCATTGAGATTTCGACTGTCAAGGACTCCGACGCTCATTATTGGTTCTCCTGTGCGTATAGGGTCTTGAAGTTATGAGGAAAGCCGTTGGTGTCGATGGCCGCGGTCCATTTGAGAAAAGCGATCAGTCCCCTGGCCTCATCTTCGGTGATGCCGAGGTCGGGCATCCTGCGCCCGGTGCCGTACGACCTGGCGTTGCCGGCCGGGTCCTGGAGGAAAGCCAGCATCAGCGTCTCGCGGTTGGTTTCGTCCACCCAATTCGGATCCAGCCAGGACTTGGTCAGGTCGGGCGCGTAGTAGGCGCCGTTCCCCAGAATCGTATGGCAGTTGATGCAGTTCTTCGCCTGAAAGGTCTTCTTGCCGAGGGTCACGAGCTTTTCCGCCTCTTCGTCGCTCAAGGTCTTGCCGAACAGAGGCGCATCGCTTTCGACAACCGGTACGTAGCGGTTCAGCTTGGCGTTGAGACGGTAATCGATCTTCTTGTTGATGACGCTGTAGGCGGGTACGCGCGCGGTGCTGCCGGCCGACACCTTGGCCATCGAGTCGAAGGTCAGGACGATCAGCAGCAGAAACGAAACCGCCGTCACCCAGATGGCGGTTTTCTTCCAAAACGTTTCGGATGCCCATAGAGGCGTGGTGTTCACGATTGTTCCCCCTCTTGTTGTTGGTTGATGATCGGACGATCGTGTTCGGAGTGTTCGCCGGCATGAGTGACCGTGCATAGCCGCCAGATCGCCTGAGGCGCGGCGAAGTAGCCGATCAGCATGAGGCCGGCGATGATGCGCCAAAAGCCTTCGAAATGGGATGTTTCCGCCAACAGCCAAACCGAGACGGCCAGAACGCCGTAGCTGACATAGGCCAAAATCAAGAATCCGGGACGGCGCGTCAGCTTGCCCCAGGCAAAAAGCGCGGCATAAGAGGCGCCAGCGAGGATGATCGTAGCGGCCGAGAAGACGTTAACGAAGAAATCGTCGAGCGCGACCGGTTCGATCATCGGCGGTGCAAGGATGTCCGCTTGTGTGCGTTCAACCGGGAGCGCTACACGTCCAACGATTCGTCGTCGTCATATTCGTCGAATCCATCGCCGGAGTCGTCGAAGCCGGAATCGGAAGCCGGTTCGTCAGCGTTGTAGTACTCGTTGATGGTGATGTTTTCGACGTTTTCAGGAGAAGTCGATGCCGAATCGAGGAATCCGCCGCCGGAACCGTGGTGCAAAAGGTTTTCGATGCCGTGGAACAGAAACGCGCCGCCCGCGATTCCGGCCGCAGTCGCTGCCGCCGTACCTAAGAAACTCATGGCGGAGCTTTGTCCGGCCAGATTCGTAGCATGGGGCGATGCCGGCGGTCCACCGGCAGGCGGCATGGACGCTGGCCGGTTGGGGGATGTGCCCCAAGGGTCCGCACCCAGAAAACCGCTCGCTTGGGAGCTTTTAACCTGCAATTGATTGATCTGATTTTGCAGTTGCTCGATTTGGGCCTTGGCGGCATTCAGCGCTCGTTCCTGCAACAGCGCTTTCTGTACGAGCAGATAAACGGCATCGGGTTGTTGTGCCGTGGCCTGATTGATGAGAGTGTCGGCTTCCGGATCTTTGCCGGTTACTTTAATTTGCTTGAGCTGGTCGAGGAAATCGGTCAGCAGACGTCGTTCTTCGGTGTGCATCAGGGTCTCCGCGTCGGAATATGTTGAATGATGCTGAAGTTAAGGATTTGTCAAACATTTTACAAGGTCCGACGGACGGCGCCGCTGTCGTGCGCCAGGGCAATCAATGAAATGGTTCTAAAGGAGAAATCAGCATGGCTACTGTACTGGTAACCGGTTCCAATCGTGGCATCGGTCTCGAATTTTGCAGGCAATACGCTGATGCGGGCTGGAAAGTTCTGGCGTGTTGCCGCCGTCCCGAGCAAGCGTCGGATTTGCAGGGTTTGGCCATCCATCATCCGTCGGTTTCCATTCATCAGTTGGACCTCGGAAATTTCGACCAGATCGATGCGCTGGCGCACGCCCAGGCGTCCGAAACGATCGACGTGTTGATCAATAACGCCGGAATCTACGGCGACTCCGGCCGGAATGTCCTTGGGGCGCTTGATTACGAGCTTTGGGCGCGGGTTCTGAAGATCAATGCGGAGGCGCCGGTCAAGATGACCGAGGCGTTTCTTCCCCATGTTTCGCGCAGTGAGCGCAAGTTGGTGGTCGCCATAACCAGCCTCATGGGCAGCATGGCCGATAACTCGAGCGGCGGCGCAATCATGTACCGCACCAGTAAGGCCGCGCTGAATGCCGCCATGAAGAGCCTTGCGATCGATCTCAAGCCCCGCGGGGTAGGTGTGATGATTCTGCATCCCGGCTGGGTGAAGACCGACATGGGCGGTTCAAACGCGCCGACGTCGCCGGCCGAAAGCGTCGCAGGCATGCGGCGGACGATCGAAGGTTTCGCTCTCCGCGACTCGGGTCGGTTCCTGGATTTTCGCGGGCGCGAACTTCCCTGGTGAAGAAAGACGGCAAGCGTGTCATTTGAAAAAACACGGACCTTTGCCTACGCTTCATGGAACACGGGAAGATCGAAGCGAAGCTTCGAGGTGAAAGAACTTTCTCGTTGCTATGGTCGCGAAAATCACTGTTTGCCAGCAAGGGGCCACTCATGTCGAGATCAATAAGAACCATTTTCCTTTCGGCGACGGCGGCGCTGGTCATGTCGTCCGCGTCGATGGCTTCGGACAATTACGGTCATGACGTGGGCATGAAATTGGGTTCGGGGCTGAGCAATCTGGCCATGGGATGGGTCGAGTTCCCCAAGAACATGATCAATACCACGAACGAAACCAACGTCATTTTTGGACTCTCCGGCGGGTTTCTGAAAGGCGGGTTGCACACTCTAGGCCGTATCGCGTCCGGCCTCGTCGATGTCATTACCTTTCCCTTGCCTACGCAACCGATCACGAAACCTACCTTCGTGTGGCAAGACTTCGGCGTCGAAACGCAGTATGGTCCCGTCTTTCAGTTGAAAGATTAAGTCGGAGCGCGGCGGACCGTTGGTCAAGGTCCGCCTTTCTCGAAGCAAGAAGGGGTGACCGAGGTTCTCCCGGCATGGAGCGCCGACTCACCCCAGCCCTCATGTCCGTCCCCAGCGTTGTCTCCGGCCGATTTAAGGCGGAGTCGATCCCGTCATTGATAATTCTCGATTCGAAATCATACCGGTCATAATAGGTCCAAGTAGGTAAAGCACAATCAGCCGCGTTGACCGGTCTAATTATCTTATCAGCCTGGAATTCGAGCGGTTTTCCGAATCATCGAAATCGCCGCCGACAACATGGAACGCGGGAATTCACTGATTGGCGTCATTTGATCGCTAGCTATATTTCAGATCCAGGACGGACAGATGGTTTTGTCTGAATAGGTTGGTATATGCCAAAGGAAAAAAAGAGCAATCCAGCATCGATGTTTCCGGATGGGATGTCCGGATTCAAGTCGATAGACCGGTTTACCCGAACCTTGCTGGACGGCTTCGACGACGCGGTGTGCATGCTCGACGAGGCAGGCAACGTCGTTTTCATGAATCGGGCAGCGGAGGAGTTGTTCGGCTATTCCGAAGAAGAGCTTCGGGGACGATCCGTGTTTTCGGAACTGGAGGTGCCGGCGGAATCAACGCCGCTCCGCTGGGATCGCAAGCCTACGACGGTTGCGCAGGAACGTTTCTTCAATACCAATGAGACTCGGTTCCGCCGCAAGGACGGAACGGTATTTGGTGCCCGGTATAGACTCACGCCTCTAAAGGAAGACGGCGTCCGTATGAACCTTCTTCACCTGACCTGCATCGGTCCGTGCGAGAAGCGCGACGGTGTATTCGATACGGAGTCCAATCTCAGGGCGATACTCGACACCATCAGCGACGGCGTCATCGTCATTAACGATGTCGGGATTATTCAATTGCTCAACCCGGCCGCCGAGCGATTGTTCGGATACAAACGGGAGGAACTGATCGGGGAGAACGTCAACCGGCTCATGCCGTCGCCTTATCACGAAGAGCACGACGGCTATCTCGCCAATTACCGCAAGACCGGCATCAAGAAGATTATCGGTACCGGCCGCGAAGTCGCCGGTCAGCGCAAGGACGGCAGCGTTTTCCCGATGTATCTTTCCATCGGCGAGCTTCGGCAAGGGAATCGCCGCTTATTCGTCGGCATCACCCACGATTTGACTCGGCGAAAAAAGAACGAGGAATACCTATCGATTCTGTCCGGTGCGGTGGAGCAAAGCCCGAACGCGATCATGATTGCCGATCTCGAAGGTCGCATCACCTTTGTGAACCGGGCCTTTTGCCGCCTGACCGGTTACGCCGCCGACGAAGTCATCGGTCTGAACCCGCGGCTGTTGCAGTCGGGCCAGACGCCGCAGGGGGTTTACCGGCGGCTGTGGGAAACGATTCGGGCCGGCAAAGAGTGGCAGGGAGAGATTCAAGACCGGAAAAAATCGGGCGAACTGTATTGGGCGCTCGAAACGATCACCCCGATCCGCGATGCTTCCGGCAAGGTCACCCGTTATCTCGCGACCCAGCGGGACATCACCGAGCAGAAGCGCGCCAAGGAAGCGTTGCAGGAGAGCGAAGAGCGCTTTCGGCAAGTCGCGGAGATGGTCGGCGAGTGGTTGTGGGAGCAGGACCCGGAAGGCCGTTACGTTTACAGCAGCGGCTCGGTCTATACCATCCTCGGCTTGAAGCCCGAAGAAATCATCGGCAAGCGCTACCTGGATCTCCTGACTCCCGAGGATCGGCAACACTGGGCCGAGACCTTGCCGCCGACCGAGCGCGTTCACGAGGGTTTTTACAGGCTCATCAATCATTACCGCCACCGGGACGGACACGAGGTTTTCACCGAATCCACCGGCGCCCCGATATTCGACGACGAGGGCCAGGTCGTCAAATGGCGCGGCATGGATCTGGATATTACGGCGCGCAAGCGAGCCGAGGATACCCTGCGCTTGCGCGAGCGAGCCATCGAAGCGGCGAGTGTCGGTATCGTGATCGCCGACGCCCGGCAGCCGCATTACCCGAATATTTACGTCAACCCGGCGTTGAGCCGGATTACCGGCTATTCGCGCGAGGAGTTGCTGGGACGAAACCTCAAGATATTGCAGGGTCCGGAAACCGAAGAAGCCGCTAAAGAGACGATTCGCCAAGCATTGAGGCAAGGAACCAGTTGCGAGGTCGTGTTGCGAAATTACCGGAAGAACGGAACTCCCTTCTGGAATGAGCTGCTGCTGTCGCCGGTGCGGGATGGACAGGGTGTCGTCACCCACTACATCGGCATTCAGACCGATGTGACCGAGCGCCGGCGGGCGGAAGAGGAACGGCACGAACTCGAAATCGCCAAGCACATTCAGCTCTCGCTGCTGCCGAAAAGACCGCTGCGGCTTCCGATGGCCGAGATCGCCGGGGTCTGCGTCCCGGCGAGCCACGTCGGCGGCGATTATTTCGATTACTTCCATTACGATGGAAATGCCGATATCGTCGTGGCCGACGTATCGGGCCATAGCGTCGGTGCCGCTCTCATCATGACCGAAATGCGCAGCACCTTGAAAGCCGAGACCCGAAGGACGCCGGACAATCCGGCTCCGCAGAGCGCCGCCGAGGTGTTGCGGGCACTCAACCATCTCCTTTACGAGGATTTGAGTGCGGCCGAGCTTTTCATCACGATGTTCTATCTGAAATACGATCTCGGAGAACGCCTGCTGCGCTATGCCAACGCCGGACACAACCGCGCCTTGTTGCGGAGGCAGCGGGATTGGACCGTTAGCGAACTGGACGCGGAAGGACTGATCCTCGGCGTCAAGCGGGACGTGTTTTTCGAGGAAAAAAGCCTCATTCTGGAGGCGGGCGACCGATTGCTGCTCTACACCGACGGCGTGATCGAGGCGCAGAACGAACAGGGAGAATTCTTCGGCATTTCGCGATTGTGCAACATCTTCGCCGCCGACCGCTCGGAATCGCCGGAAGCGACCATTCGAAAACTGATGAGCGAGCTGCGGACCTTCAGCGGGGAGAACGAGTTCGCGGACGACATCACCATGGTGAATTTACAGGTTCGCTGAGCGGGCAAACTTCGCTTGGTGCGTCCGGTTCGCCCGGCTCCAAGGGATGCTGGCCTTTTCGTTGTAGCGATGTGGCTCTCGTAGGTCGCGATCAGGCGGAGCCGTTCCCCGACAGGCGCGTTATGCTCGGCGCGCGGATTTGTTCAGAGCTTTCTTAACTTAGCCTTACCTTGGTTGATTTCTTATGCGCATGGTATTAAAACGCCCGATTACTGTCGTCTTTTTCGCCCTGATCTTGGCAAGCTGCGCGGAATCCGAGACGAAAACGTCTATGCAGACGGCATCCCGCCCCTCGGATTACGCCCGCGGCAAGTATGTGTATAGCGCCTTCTGTGCCGAGTGCCATGATTCCGGCCGAGACGGGGCCCCCATGCTGGACGATTCCGAAGCCTGGGAATCGCGGACCCTGGAATTGCCGTCGCTGCTGACGGATCATGCGACCAAAGGTTTTTTGGGCATGCCGGAAAAAGGCGCCCATTCCGATTTAAGCGACGACGCCGTTCGAGATGCGGTCCATTACATGATCAGGCAGATTGCGAGCGGCGATTAGCTGCCGAATGGGTGGCGCAATGCCGACCTCGCCGCCGGGATTTTCGGGAACGGTGCAATTACTTCGGTCAGAAGGGGGCAAATCGGCCCGAGTGATGAAACTTCTACTTTAACTTTGGGGTCTTATCGAGGTTCGTCAATTTAGGTAACTCTACTTACCGGCAAGGAGTGCTTTCAACAGGGAGCGCACTCAAATCAAACGGTTTTTGTTGAACAGCTACGTCATAGCGGTACTCGGCACCTTGGCCGTATCGCTCGTTCTGGCGTTTTTCAATCCGGTTTTCGCCGGATCTCCGCCGCTGCTGCTGTTTTTGGTTGCGGTACTGCCGGCGGCTTGGCGCGGGGGGCTCGGTCCGGGGCTTCTTGCCACTGCCCTGAGTACTTTTGTCGGCATGTACTTCTTGGTCGAGCCCAGTTATTCGCTGGATATCGCTGAAACCGCCGAAAGACTGCGTTTGCTCCTGCTGTTCAGCGTCGGAATGCTGCTCAGCCTGGTGCTCGATCGTTTGAAAAAATCGGAGGCCCGTGCGCGCGAAGCGGTGATCGATCGCGAGAAGGAGCTGAAGCGAGAAATCGTCGAGCATTGGGAGACCGAGCAAAAGCTCAAGGATGGCGAAACCTTTGCCCGCAAGGTGCTGATGTCTTCCCTGAACGGTCTTTACATCTACGACGTAAAGACCGGTACCGATACCTTCATCAACGCCCAGTATACGAGGCTCACCGGCTATACGCTCGATGATCTCAAGACTCTGCCCGGGCCGGCGTTTTTTGCCTTGTTTCACCCGGACGACCAGGCGCGAGTCGTCGCCCATCTGGAGAATCTTACGCGCATCGCGGATGGCGACGTTTCGGAAATCGAATACCGCTTCAAAACCGCGGACGGCCGTTGGATATGGTGCTTGTCGCGCGATGCGGTTTTTTCACGGGATGCCGATGGGACGGTCCGCCAATGTATCGGGGCGTTCCTGGATATCACGGAGCGCAAGCAAGCGGAAGATGCGCTGCGCGAGTCGGACCGCCGCAAGGACGAATTTCTGGCCATGTTGGGGCACGAGCTCCGGAATCCCTTGGCGCCGATTCGAAACGCCGTAAAGGTGATGAAGAAGGTCGGTCTGCCCCATCCCAAGCTAGCCTGGGCGAGCGACGTCATCGACCGGCAAGTCAATCAACTGGCGCACTTGGTGGACGATCTTCTCGATGTTTCCCGCATCGTCCAGGGCAAAATCACCTTGCATAAGACCACGGTCGAAGTGGATAAAGTGATCGAGCTGGCGCTCGAAACCACCCGCCCGCTGATCGAGTCCCGCCATCACGAACTCAAGCTCACGCTGCCCGAGGCCCCTCTGCGGCTGGACGGGGATGCCATACGCCTGGCGCAAGTCGTGGGCAATCTGCTCAACAACGCCGCGAAGTATACGCCGGATGGCGGGACGATCTGGGTGACGGCCGCTCGGAAAAACGGCGAGGCGATTATTTCGGTGCGCGACACCGGCGAAGGTATTCCGAAAAACTTGTTGCCCAAGCTCTTCAAGCTTTTCACGCAAGCCGAACGCACCTTGGACCGCGCGCAAGGAGGCTTGGGGCTGGGCCTGACCATCGTGCAGAAAATCGTCGAATTGCATGGCGGCTGGGTCGAAGCCAAAAGCGAAGGCCCCGGCAGGGGAAGCGAATTTATCGTGTATCTACCGGCTTTAGCGCCGGCTCTCGAAACCGATTCGCTGTTTAGGGAAGCCGTGAACAAATCCGAAAGCCTTTCGGGTTGACTGTCACGGCGGGCCGGCAAGTACGGCGACAACTTTGTCCAGCCTCGGATGCCTATAAGTAAAGTCCATTCGGGAGCAGGAGCATGATTCGACTCGTATTCGAAAGCAGTGACCCGGGATACGCCATAACGCTTGGCCCAGCGCCTTTATTCCGGGTCGGTGGTAATTTCATCCGGCAAGGACCGGAAAAATCCGTCGTGGCGAGATACCGGAACCATTTCTGGGAAGTTCAGGAGCGGCACTTCACGCGCTACGATTGTCTGGATAGCGCATCGATCCATTTCGAGGATATTGCCGGCGATCCGTCGGAATCGTTCGGGCCGTTTGTTCGCTTTTGGGTCGCCGACGGGGCGCTTTATGCGGAAAGAAATCTCTTCGCCAAATTCGTGGAAGAATCCCAGCTCTGGCATTGTTATCCGACCGACACCTATTGGCCGATCATGGTGATTACCCAGGCCGACCGGGCCGATTAGTTTTTCTCCGGGCAAAAACTTCACATTCGGGCGGCGGTCGTAAATTTATCGGCTGTCGGAATTCTTGTGTCAGAGAGCTATGTGGGTGCTGGCCATGTTGCAACTCGCAAGGGAGGTGGGTCGAGTCGATGAGCCGCATCATGCCTTTACGAGCGATTGCTGTATTCATCGCGGCATTTCTCTTCGGCTGCGGGCGGCCGGATTCCGATTCGATCCGTCTGACCGGCTGGATCGCATCGCCGATCGAAGAAAATCTGACGCGGACGTTCATCGACACTTTCGAGCAACGGCATCCCGGCCTTCCGGTCCGGTACGAGCCGATCACGGCCAATTACATGGACAAGCTGCTGCTCATGCTGGCCACCGGGACCGCGCCGGATGTGGTGATGATCGAGGCTTTCTGGATTCCGCTGCTGGTCGAGTATGACGTTTTGCTGCCGCTCGACGGTTTCCTTGTCCGTGACCCCGGCTTTTTTCCGGACGACTTCGAGCCGATGCTGCTCGATGCGTTTCGTTCCAACGGCGCGTTGTACGGATTGCCCAAGGATTATTCGACCCTGGCGCTTTATTTCAACCCGGCGATGTTCGCCGAAGCCGGACTCGCGGAACCTCCGAGGACTTGGGAAGAATTCGCCGAGTACGCCCGGCGGCTCACCCGCGATACCGACGGCGACGGCAGCGTCGACCAGTACGGATACAGCCATGCCGAAGACCTCGAATATTCGCTGCCCTTCGTCTGGCAGAACCGGGGCGAATATCTCGACGCGCAAGGCCGCGCCGCTTTCGGCGAACCCGCCTTCGCGGAAGCGCTGGGTTTCCTTCAGCGGATGAAGACGGACGGCATCGCCGTCATGCCTTCCGACGTCGGAGCGGCCTGGAACATGGACGCTTTCGGCCGCCGCCGCGTCGCCATGGCGATCTCGGGATTCTGGGCGGCGAATTTCCTGAACGAGACCCATGCAGGCACCCCATATCGGGCGGCTTTGCTGCCCGCCGGAAAGAAGGCGGCTTCGGTCGCGTTCGTGGCCGGTTATGCCGTCCCCAAGCGGACCCGAAACCCGGATCGAGCATGGCAGCTGCTTCGTTATCTCACCGGCCGCGAAGGCGGGCGCATCTGGGTCAAATCCGATGTCGGCCTGCCGGCCCGGCGCTCGATTGCGCTGGAATCGAAGATCGAGCGCGATCCCTTGAAGCGGGTTTTTCTGCAAAGCCTCGATCATGCGCGGATTTGGCAATTCAGGGTGAACCAGCGCGTCCTGGACGAAACCCAGAGCGTGCTGCAAGCCATCTTTCTCACCGGCGCCGCGGTTCAATCGACGCTGGACGATTTGAAGCGCCGGGTGGAACGGGGAGGGCAGTTTCACGCCGATGTCCGAGGCCATGAGTCGCAAAGCCGGTCCGGGCCGCCCCGCTGACATGCCCGAGCGGCATCGCGAGGCTTGGGCCGCATTTTTCTTTCTGTCGCCGGGACTCGTCGTTCTTTCGCTGTTCGTGTTCGGCCCCCTGGTTTTCATCTTCGTAGTCGCATTTTTCGACTGGAATCTTTTTCGGCCCGAACAGCATTTCCTCGGTGTCGCGAATTTCGTCGAATTGGCGGGCGACGAGCTGTTTTTCACCGCTCTGCGCAACACCACGGTCTATGTCCTGGGCGTGGTGCCGGCCCAGACTCTCTTGGCCTTGTTGCTGGCGCTCGCCGTCAACCAGAACATTCCGGCCCGTGGATTTTTTCGCGCGGCGTTTTACATCCCGGCCATCACTTCCTCGGTAGTGACGTCCATCATCTTTCTGTGGATCTACTCGAAGCCGGGTTTGCTCAATTACGTCCTGTCGCGGTTCGGAATCGTCGGGCCGGACTGGATCGGATCGCCCAAATATGCGCTCGGCGCAATCATGGCGCTCAACGTATGGTCGACCTCGGGGTATTTCATGGTGGCGTTTCTGGCCGGGCTTCAGGGTATTCCGGCTTCGCTCTATGAAGCCGCCCGGATCGACGGCGCGAGTCCCTGGGCGCGCTTCCGGCATGTCACGGTGCCGGGCCTCAAACCCACGCTGTTTTTCGTGGTGATCCTCGGGATCATCGGCAGCTTTCAGGTGTTCGATCAAATCTACATGATGAGCGCGGGCGGGCCGGTCAATGCCACCACCACGCTCAGCTATTTCATCTATAACAGCGCCTTCCGGTATTTCCGCTTCGGCTATGCCGCGGCGGCCGCCGTGGTGCTGTTCGCGGTCATACTGCTCGTCACCCGGATGCAGCGGAAGATCGTTCGTCCGGAAGCCCCGTGAACAGATCTCGGACCATTCGAAAGGCAATCCGGAGGTCGGCCGTCCTTGCGCTCTTGCTTGCGGCCACCGGCATTTTTACGCTCCCTTTTATTTGGTCCCTGTCCATCTCGTTTCAACCGCCGGGGGATGTTTTCAGTTGGCCTATCGAGCTCATTCCTGACGAGTTCACCTTGCAGAATTATCGGCGGCTCTGGACCGAAATTCCGTTCGCCCGGTGGCTGCTCAACAGCGGAGGCGTCGCGTTGGCGGTGACGCTGGCGAACCTTTTCTTCGACGCCCTCGCGGGCTACGCCTTCGCCCGCTTGCGCTTTCCGGGGCGCAACCTCCTATTCGCCCTGTTGCTGGCGACGCTGATGGTGCCCGCTCATGTAACCCTGGTGCCCAAATTCATGCTCTTGAATGCCCTGGGTCTGGTCAATACCTATACCGCGCTGGTCGCGCCGGCCATGGTTCAGGTGGTCGGCATTTTCCTGATGAAGCAGTTTTTCGAGTCCATCCCCAAGCAGCTGGAAGAGGCGGCCCGCATCGACGGCTGCAACCGATTCCAAGTGTTTTGGCGGGTGGTACTGCCGGCGTCCCGGCCCGCGCTGGCGGCGCTGGGCATCTATACCTTCCAGAGCAATTGGAACGAATTCCTGTGGCCGCTGGTCGTGACCACCACCAGCGACCGGTTCACCCTTCCGGTCGGCCTCGCCATGTTCCGCTACGAATTCAGGGTCGAATGGACCATGCTGATGGCGGGCGCCGTGCTCATCGCCCTTCCGACACTAATCATATTCCTGGTCTTCCAGCGCCTTTTCATTCAGGGCATCGCCACGAGTGGATTGAAAGGGTGAACACTAGAGCGTGGAGCTAGAGCGTTTTCTGGTTTGGCGTAGCGCCCCGAAGGTGCAGTAGGTCGGCAATCCGTTGCCGACACATTGGGGCGGTGAGGGGCTTTGTCGGCAAAGGATTGCCGACCTTATATCTCGATTCTGGATTCCACAAGAGGCAGAATCTCCGACTGATCATCGGACCCAGACGCTGGGCAAGACGTTGCCGACCTTGGGCCTGAAGCCCGCGCCGTAGATCGTCCCCCAGCGT